>OJBZ01000157.1_pt1 | contig 44446 bp, 36 predicted proteins | sample 1591671 | NCBI WGS metagenome assembly OJBZ01 (sample SAMN05416850, study PRJEB24817) | seawater metagenome | isolation source: Sea water | place: Canada:Atlantic | collected 2013-07
GAGATAGGAGTCCGTCTCGTGGGCTCGGAGATGTGTATAAGAGACAGCTTTATTGTTACTTGATTTAGATTTTTTTAAAAAAATTAATGATCAGTATGGTCATGCCACAGGAGATAAGGTCCTGGTAGAAGTGGCTAGCTTGATGAAAAATCATACCCGAGCCTTAGATGCGCTTTTTCGTTATGGTGGTGAAGAATTTATTATTGTGCCGCTAAAAGTATCATTAGCAGAAGCGAGAAAAATAGCCGAAAAGTTGCGTACCCTCATTGAGCAACATCATTTTGTTAACGAGATACCGTTAACTGTTTCGATTGGTGTTGCAGAGTACCGTTTGGATGAAAGTGCTGAAGCTTGGATCGCTCGTGCAGATGCTGCTTTATATTTGGCAAAAGAGACGGGACGTAACAGGGTGGTGCTAGAGACTGATGTAACCGCTACCAACGCAACTTAAAGGATATCTTCAATCGATAGAAATTCAGTGCACTTTTAGTCATTTAGTCGCACAATTGATGATGAAGAATGAGCTTTAGTGTCAATGAAAACATCCTATATATATTTTTGTATATTATGTCGTTGAAAATGATTTATAAATCATATTTTGTTAATATTTGTTGATATACACCTGACTTTTTAATTGCTTCTAATGCGGAAGCTAGCCGTTCAATTGTTTCATTCGATGTTGTTAAACCCGTGGAGATATAGAGTTCAGAGGGGAAATTGGTTAAGGATAAATAAGGCGTAATATCGTTAGCATCAAAGCCAGATTTTTTTATATCACGATCTAATGCCATATAATTGGTTAATACCAAATCTATTCTTTTATTAAAAAGCATCGCCCATAGATGTTTGCTGGTAACGCTTAACGACAAGTTTTCTTTTTCAGTGAAGCCATTTTCTTGCAGAAAATGAGCTGAATGATAGCCTCTTATAGTTCCTACGATGTACGGCTTTGCACTTTCAAGCGAGCGTAATTTAATATCTTGACGATTTTTTAGGCCAATCAATACCGCCAGGCTTTTATATGTTTGCCCAACCCATTGAAATGTTGCCTCGCGGTTTGGTGTTTTTAACATGGAAAACATAAAGGTGTTATTTTGGGTTTTTGTTGCTTGATAGGCGCGAGCAAATGGCTGTATTTCAATTTTCCCAGGCAGTTTTGCTTGCATGAGCACGGCCTGCACCACGTCAACCAAAGCACCGCTGGCATGACCTTCACTATCAAGGAAGTGGTACGGAGGTAGTTCTTCGGCTAAAAAGATTAATGGCTTATCCTGAGCATAACTAAATAGCGTACTACATGAGTACAAGAATAAGAATATAAAGTAAAGCATAACCTTTTTGATATGGGTCATCAGATAACTACTACTAACTGCTACTGCAGACAATATAGCCTAGGGAGGGAGTGAGGTAAACGTTTTACGGCAGCTTGGCTATTAACAAGCTGGGTAGGTAAGTGAGCTAGGTAGGTCAGTTAACCTAGCTCAGCAGCATTATTCTTTAATTTCTTTAATAGCTTGTTGATTCTTTAAATGTAAGCCATTAAAAAACTTCAACAATGTATCATCATTACAGACACGATAATTTTTGTGTTCTGGTTTGCGGAAAAAAGCACTTAGCTCATGCTTGCTTAAGGTTAATTCTGCAGAATCGAGTAAAGCAATAATTTCGTCAGCTTTTAATGCCAATGCAATTTTTACTTTATTAAAAATAATATTGTTATTTATCGCTTGATCTAATTGAGCTTTTGAGCCTTCTTTTGCGCCGCGAAGTTCTATGATCAGGCCATCAAGAAAGCTTGCTAAAACATTATCAGCTATACGGGTAAAAGCACTTTCGCCGTTTTTACGCAGGAAGTTGTCAATGTCATCGGCAGTTTTTGGGCATTCAGCGAGCTGAAAAATAGCGGCTGTTTTTTCATTGTTAAGGCTGAAAATATAACGAATGTGTTGTAAAACTTCGTTGTTAGTCATGTTTTTTCCTGTTGAATTTATCTATTGGATATTACCTAATGCTTGGCACGATGTTATCGCGATTTAATTAGGTAATAAATTGCTAGCAGGTATTAAGTCAAACCAATGGTTAAGCAAATTGCGATTGTTGCCATTATGGTTAGTTTGACTATTTTATTACCGTGCTGCTGCTGCTGTTGTTGTATCAATTTCAGCGTCATTAATTGCTGACGTTGTGCTTCTCGATTAGTTTTTAAATAATCGTAGACTAAATCAGGGATTTCTGGCAGTTTTTCATTCCAAAAAGGTAAGTTGTCTTTTACCTTATTAAAAACCGCTTTTACGCCCATTTGCTCTTTGACCCAGTTTTCTAAAAACGGTTTTGCTGTTTGCCAAAGGTCTAAAGCTGGATAGAGTTGACGCCCTAAACCTTCAATATAAAGCAGAGTTTTTTGTAATAATACGAGCTGTGGTTGTACTTCCATATTAAAGCGACGTGCGGTATTAAAAAGGTTAACTAATACCTGACCAAAAGAGATCTCAGATAAAGGCTTATTAAAAATAGGCTCACATACTGTGCGAATGGCAAATTCAAATTCATCGACGCAGGTATCACTGGGTACCCAACCGGAGTCAACATGTAATTGTGCAACCTTACGGTAATCACGATTAAAAAACGCGACAAAATTTTCTGCCAAATAGCGTTTGTCTTCACGGTTCAATGTACCGACAATTCCGCAATCAATAGCAATCCACGTAGGGTCAGTTGGGTTGGTTGCATCAACAAAAACATTGCCAGGATGCATGTCAGCGTGAAAAAAACTATCGCGAAATACTTGCGTAAAAAACACTTCAACGCCACGTTCAGCTAACAATTTCATATCAACATTTTTGGCGTGTAAGGCATCAATTTCGCCAACACCAATACCGTAAATGCGCTCCATTACCATGACGTTTTTAGAGCAGTATTCGCTATAGACTGTTGGTACGTATAGTACTTTGTCACTATCTCGCCCTTGGCTAAAGTTGCGCTTAAGCTGAATGGCATTACCTGCTTCACGATTTAAATCTAGCTCTTCTAAAATAGTTTTTTCGTATTCGGCAACAACCTCTACTGGTCGTAATCTTTTGCCGTCAGGTAGCCAACGAGCAACAATTTTGGCAAATAATGACATTACCGTGATGTCGGCCAAAATAGTTTTTTCAATGTTAGGTCGTAATACCTTTAACACCACCGCTTTTTCACCATCTTGGTGTCGCATAGTTGCCGTATGCACTTGTGCTATTGAGGCCGAAGCTAATGGCGTTAGTTCAAAATTAGTAAAATATTCAGCAAATAGTTCCGCACCGATTGCTGCAATAATAATTTTTTCGGCTTCTTCACCTGAAAATTCTGGTACCTTATCTTGTAATAATGTCAGTTCGTTGGCGAAGTCATCGGGTAATAAATCTCTGCGTGTTGAGAGCATTTGACCAAACTTAACAAATACTGGACCAAGGGATTCTATTGCTAGTCGGAAGCGTAGTGCTTTGCTCTTGTCACTGTGCTTGTTTCTCAGCCAAAACAAAGAGCTCCGTCCTAGTTTTACGTACCATGGCAGGTATTTTTCAGGCACAAGCTCATCAAGCCCGAATTGAAGAAATGTTTTTACTATCTTGTATAAACGTTTACTACTCACCGCAAGGCCTTATGATAATTTGGTTTGTTGATTTATTAATTCATCAATACGTTGGCTTAAAGCTGAAGCTTTCTGCTCTGCACGTTCAACATCGAGACTAAAAGAAACTATTTCAGCTGCTGTTACCAATAAGCGTTTTTCATGCACTAGCCATTCGCTAGCATCTGCTTGGATTTGTGTGGTGGCAAAATTTAATTTTTTTAACAGCTTTGCGCCAATTTTCCCTAACTTGTATGTTGGAATATCACCAATACGCTTTGCTAGCTCACTCTGCCAATCAATATCGAGTGTTTCTGCTATGTTGGCAAAGTGTTGTGCTACTTTTAGATCGCCTTGAATGTCGAGTTTATCATTTTTAATTAAATCAGTAAGTTGTTGTTCTTTTTTTAATTCAACTAAGGTCTTGATACTGGTGATGATGCAGCAGTCACTATGTTCATCATTGGTCGTGACATGGATTTTTTCATCGCTAACACTAAAGCTTAATGCAAAGGGTAATTCCGCTAGCTTTACGGTTAAGGTTTTCTCAGACAAAGGCTTTAACGCTTGTGTGCCGGATAAGTTATATTTCAGAAACTGATTTATAAGTGTTTCGATCACTGCGCTTAAGGCTTGAGCAAACATAAATTGCTGACTGATATTGCTGCGCATAAGGTTAAAATTTATAGCCTTTATGCAAAGCGACGACACCACCAGTTAAATTTTTGAAACTGGTTTGTTCAAAGCCCGCGGTATCCATCATGGCTTTTAGTGTTTCTTGGTCTGGGTGCATGCGAATAGACTCGGCTAAATATTGGTAGCTGTCTCCGTCTTTCGCCACTAACTCGCCCATTTTCGGTAAAATGTTAAACGAATAGAAGTCATAGGCTTTGTTGACTAATTCATGTTCTGGTTTGGAAAACTCTAACACCAATAAACGACCGCCGGGTTTTAACACGCGATACATAGAACGTAATGCCATGTCTTTATCGGTAACGTTACGTAAGCCAAACGCTATGGTAATAACGTCGAAGGTATTATCTTCAAAAGGTAAATACTGGGCGTTGGCTTGGACGTATTCAATATTTTGTACTAAGCCACGATCGCGTAACTTATCGCGACCAACATTAAGCATTGAGCTATTAATATCAGCTAATATCACTTTGCCTTCGCGACCAACGAGTTGAGAAAATTTTGCCGTTAAATCTCCAGTGCCGCCGGCTAAATCAAGCACTTTATTGCCTGGGCGCACGCCACTGGCATCGATTGTAAAACGTTTCCATAGGCGGTGAATACCAAATGACATCAAATCATTCATGACATCGTATTGCTGCGCGACGGAATGAAAAACGCTGGCAACTTTCGACTCTTTTTCATTTTTTTCGACAGTTTGAAAGCCAAAGTGAGTGGTGTTTTCGTCACTATTGTCGTTGTTAGTCTGATGATTTTGATCGTGTGCTGACATCATGGTTTCGCTATTAACTAAAATTATTGTTAGTTTACCCCATTTTATTGGATTAATTAACACTTGAGATCAAGCTGACAACTATTATCTGCAGCGTGAGGTACGCAAAACTGATAACGCTGCTATTTTTACGGCATCTAGCGTATTCATAAAACGGCTGAGCTAGCGCTATAATCAACTGGGGCAGCCTGGTTTTAGGCGTTTGAGTATTGCTCTCGATTTGCTAACCAGCGATTGATGAGTGCGTTGGCATGTTCAGGATATTGTTGCCATATTAAGCGAGCTTGCTGTTGTACTTCAGGGATCAGGTGAGCATCGCGTTGTAGATCGGCAATCTTTAAGTCAGCAAGACCGGTTTGTTTCGTACCAAGGAGCTCGCCAGGGCCACGAATTTCGAGATCTTTTTGAGCGATAACAAAGCCATCGTTGCTTTCTCTAAGAACATTTAAACGTTTGGTTGCTGTTTTTGATAACGGCGCTTTGTACATTAATACGCAATGTGAAGCGACTGAGCCACGACCAACCCGGCCACGTAATTGATGCAATTGTGCTAGGCCTAAACGCTCTGGATTTTCAATCACCATTAAGCTTGAGTTTGGTACATCTACGCCTACCTCAATGACGGTGGTGGCGACTAATAGGTCGATTTCAGCAATTTTAAAACGCTCCATTATCGCTTGTTTTTCGTCAGCTTTCATACGGCCGTGCACTAAGCCAATTTTCAGCTCAGGTAATTGTGCTTGTAAATGTACGGCCGTATCTTCGGCGGCTTGGCATTCCAGTACTTCGGATTCTTCAATTAGCGTGCAGACCCAATAAGCCTGTCGTTTGTCTGTAGTACAGCCTTGACGAATACGCTCAATAACATCGTCGCGGCGACTGTCAGGTAAAGCTATGGTGGTGATAGGTGTGCGTCCCGGCGGTAATTCATCAATCACTGAGGTATCTAAATCAGCATAAGCGGTCATGGCTAACGTCCGAGGAATGGGGGTCGCTGTCATAATGAGCTGGTGTGGATAATTACCTTGCCATGCGCCCTTTTCGCGTAACGATAAGCGTTGATGAACACCAAATTTATGTTGCTCGTCAATGACAATTAGGGCTAATTTATTGAACACCACTTGCTCTTGAAATAAAGCATGGGTGCCAATAACCATTTGCATATTGCCATTAGCAATATGTTCTAGGGCGTGTCGTTTTGCTTTGGCTTTAGTCTTTCCCGCCAGCCAACCAACCGAAATACCTAAGGGTTCAAACCAATGATGAAAATTTATCGCGTGCTGCTCAGCCAATATTTCGGTCGGTGCCATTAACGCGACTTGAAAGCCCTGGCCAATAGCTGTTAACGCTGCCAATGCTGCTACTAGGGTTTTACCTGAGCCTACGTCACCTTGCACTAGGCGCATCATGGGCATTTGTTTTAATAAGTCGTTACGTATTTCACCAGTGACTCTTGCTTGTGCGCCTGTTGGCGAAAACGGCAATGAGCTTAAAAACTTTTTCTCAAGCTGCTGATCTATTGCTAACGAAACCGCTGGGTGGTGATCACTTGATGCTCGTAATTTCAGCATGCTGAGGTTATGGGCTAGCAGCTCTTCTTTAATCAGCCTAAGTTGTGCCGGATGTTTGCCGTTTTCAATTAATGCCACAGAAGTGTCTGGTGGCGGTCGATGAATTAAGGCTAAAGCCTCTGCTAAGTCATATTGTTGATGACAAATTTGCGCAGGTAATAACTCTTCTACTTTGCCTCGCTGTAGGCGATTTAATGCTTGTTCCGTTAAGTTACGTAAAGAAATTTGTCGTAAACCATCGGTGGTTGAATAGACAGGTGTTAAGGTTTCGTCAACCGGAGTGAGAGGTTGATCTTGATCGAGTGCTTTATACTCTGGATGCACCATTTCAAAGCCACGCATACCGCGATTTATTTCGCCATAGCAGCGAATACTGAGCCCAATGGCAAGGTTGTTTTTTTGACTGGCAGAGAAGTGAAAAAAGCGTAGATTGATAATGCCGCTGCCATCATTGATGGTGACGAGCATCATTCTACGCTTGCCCTGTATTATCTGATTGTCGGTAACTTCACCAATAATATTAGTGAAGATACCCGGCATAAGATCGCGAACTGCGGTAATACGCGTGCGATCTTCATAGCGTAGCGGTAAATGAAAAAGTAAGTCTTGTAGCGACGCTAAGCCAATTTTTTCTAATTTGCTGGCCATACCCGGTCCCACGCCTTTTAACGTAGTAACGGGAATTTTAGCTAAATTAGTTAATGCTTCTACTTGGCGAGACACCGCAGATTTCCTTGCTATAACTGTGAAGTTTACTGATTATTCGTCATCAATATTTTGCCAAGCGTCTTGCGTCATTTGCATTTGTTGCCACCATTGCTCTGAGGCAACAATTTGACCTTCTTCATCGATTTCTGGGTAAGGCAAACCTTTACGCTGACAAGCTTTGGCAAAAATAGGGTGACCGCCTTCAAATAATATCCGTTGACGGCGCTGTTGGCTTATTCGTGCTTGTTGGTACATTCCTGCTGCTTGACGTTGACGTTGTGCTTCGTATAGCACCACAGAACAAGCAACGGAAACATTTAATGACTGCACCATGCCCACCATAGGGATGATGATATCTTGGTCTGCCATTGCCAGTGCTTTTTCTGACGCGCCAAATTTTTCTTGTCCAAGAATAATCGCGGTTGGTTTGGTGTAATCAATCTCGCGAAAGTCGACCGCGCTATCTGATAAATTTGTTACCAATACTTGCATGCCTTGGTTCTTTAATTCATTAATGGCATCTTCGGTATTAGTATAATTATGCACATCTATCCAGTTTTGACTACCTGCCGCACTGCCACCGGAAAGGCGCATGGTTTCATTTTTCCATACCGCATGCACGTCACTAACACCAATGGCATCGGCGGTGCGAACGACTGCTGCTAAGTTATGGCTTTTGTGTACGCCTTCCATGCATACGGTTAAATCAGGTTGTCGTTGATCTAACATGCTGTTAATTCGTTGTAATCTATCCGGAGTCATATACTTGTTCTAACGTTAGTTTAAATATTGGCAAGCGTCATTAGTGTTGCCTGCCGATAAAATCATGTCATTTAGCGTTAACTGTAATTTGGTAATTCCATAATGCCATCAATTTCAATCGCAACGTCTTTTGGCAGTCGAGCGACTTGCACTGCTGCTCGTGCTGGATAAGGTTGCGTAAAATATTGGCTCATGATTTCGTTAACGGTAGCAAAGTTAGCAAGATCTTGTAAAAAGATATTCACCTTTACCATATCGTTAATATTGCCACCCGCGGCTTCACAGACCGCAACCAAGTTTTTAAACACTTGCTGAGTTTGTTCAGCAAAATCTTCAGAAATAATTTCCATGGTTGCCGGTACTAAAGGAATTTGGCCTGATAAGTAGACGGTATTATTGACTTTTACGGCTTGGCTATAAGTGCCAATTGCGCTTGGCGCATTATCTGTGCTGATAATAGTTTTCATATTTTTCCTAAGCTATGCTATTTGTTACGCACAACGCGTTGTACGTCGCTCATAACTTTAATTTTTCGGATGATGTCGGCAAGATGAACCCTGTTTCGACAAGTAATTTCTATATCAATGAGATACAGACCAGAATCTTTTTCACCGGAGTTTAGTGAGTGAACATTAGAGCCGCAGCGAGCAACAACATTCGTTAATGCCGCTAGTGCGCCTTGATGGTTAAGAATTTCGATACGTAATTTGGCAATGAAATCTCGGTCGATATCAGTATCCCATCTTACTGGGAATAAACTCCCTTGTTCGTGGCCTTTATTATTGCGACAACCATGTTGATGTACCATTAAGCCTTTACCTGGGCTTAAATAAGCTAAAATAGAATCGCCAGGAATAGGTCGACAACACTTACCGTAACTGACCATCATGCCTTCAGTGCCTTTAATCGGCATTTTGCCTTTAGTGGTTGTTGGTTTTAGTTCCGACTCTTCGGTAAATTCATCTTTTAAACGTTTAGCGATACCAATACTTAAAGCATTACCTAAACCGATATTGATCAGCAGTTCTTCAATGGTCTTATTACCGGTATCTTTAACTACTTGGTTAAGTTTTTCAATGGCAATATCTTCTAGCTTGGTTGCACCTAAAGCATGGCTAAGTAAACGTCTACCAAGTGCCAGTGATTCTGTTTTTTCTTGTGAGCGTAAGTAGGTGCGAATTTGCAAACGTGCCTTTGAGGTCACAACAAAGTTAAGCCATGTTGCGTTAGGTCGAGCCGCAGTCGAAGTCACCACTTCAATGGTTTGTCCTGAATCCAATGGCTGACTTAATGGAAAGGGTTTGCGATCAACTTTTACACCAACGCAAGAGTTACCCACATCGGTATGGACTGCGTAGGCAAAGTCGACCGCTGTTGCACCCATAGGGAGTTCGATGATACGTCCATCGGGGGTAAAAACATAAATTTCTTCGGGAAACAGGTCTGATTTTACATTCTCAATAAATTCAAACGAGCTACCCGCGCTTTGTTGTAGCTCTAGTAAACTTTGCATCCAGCGACGTGCTTTCATTTGCGCTGTGGTGCCAGTATCTTCGCCGTCTTGCTTATATAGCCAGTGCGCTGCTACACCTTTATCAGCCATTTGATCCATATCATGGGTACGAATTTGAATCTCAACAGGAATACCATGCGGGCCAATTAAAGACGTATGTAGTGATTGATAACCATTAGTTTTGGGAATAGCAATATAATCTTTAAAGCGTGATTCAATTGGCTTAAATAAGTTATGAGCCGCACCTAAAGCGCGATAGCAATCATCGATTTTATCACCAACGATAATTCTAAAGGCGTAAATATCCATGACTTCATTGAACATAAGCTCTTTATTCTGCATTTTACGATAGATAGAATAAAGGTGTTTTTCTCGACCAATGACTTGCGCTTTAATGCCGCTTTCAGCTAAACGATTGGTGACTTCTTCTTGGATATTATTGATAATTTCTTTGCGGTTACCACGTGCTTGCTTTACTGCGGATTTTAATGCTCTAGCGCGCATTGGGTATAGCGCTTCAAAACCCAATACTTCCAATTCATTTTTAACATCATGAATACCGAGACGGTTGGCAATAGGGGCATAGATATCGAGTGTTTCGCGGGCGATACGTCGGCGCTTATCAGGACGTAAAGACTCTAAGGTGCGCATATTATGGGTGCGATCCGCGAGTTTGATCAAAATTACTCGAATATCTTGCACCATGGCTAAAACCATTTTGCGGAAGTTCTCCGCTTGCATTTCTTCTTTGTTGTCGAATTTTAGCTTGTCGAGTTTACTAACACCTTCAACAAGTTCTGCAACCGTATGACCAAACAGTTCGGCTAATTCGTCTTTGGTGGTAGCGGTATCTTCAATCACGTCATGCAGCAAGGCAGCCATCAAGGTTTCGTGATCTAAATGCATTTTCGCTAAGTTTAATGCTACAGCGACCGGATGAGTAATATAAGGCTCACCACTGGAACGCATTTGGCCATCGTGTGCTTCACGCGCGACAATATAGGCCTGCTTTAACAGGTCAACCTGTACTTTTGACAGATAACTTGATACGAGTTCTTTTAGTGGTTCAAAAAGGTACAAGCAGTAATTCCTTAATGATGAATGTTATTTAGCGCTTACGATAAGATTAGAATACGATTATTTTGTCGCTATGCCAATGTTTAAGCGCGCTAGTATGGACTTTTGTTACTAAGCTGTTAAAAAATGAACAGAGAACATAAAAAAACGCGTAAATCACAGTGATGTAATTTACGCGTTTCAATGTTGCTACTAACATCAAATGTTAGTGAATTATTGGTTACCACCAACAATTGCTGCAACGGCTGCTAATTCAGCAGAATCTTGTTGTACTTGCTCATGACGCTCAGAGCTATCCATTACTTCAGTTGTAATAAGACCGGCTTCGATTTCACGCAAAGCAATGACTGTTGGTTTGTCATTTTCAGGATCAACCAATGGATCTTTTCCGCCCGTAGCAATTTGACGAGCACGACGAGATGCAATTAACACCAAGTCAAAACGATTACCGACTTTTTCTACGGCATCTTCAACAGTTACGCGAGCCATTTGGTCACTCCAACAATTAGATTTATAAAATAGTGGCGTAGTTTACTTGATCCAACGGTAAGTAAGCAAGCACTCTACGCTAATAATTCTGCAAATAGGCTTTGATGCTGAGAGGCCTGTTGACTACGTTTTAAACGCTGGTTGTGCACGACTGTGGTTAAGTCCGTTAATGCTTGCTCGAAATCGTCATTGACAATGATGTAGTCAAACTCTTGGTAATGTGAGCATTCTGCTTGTGCTTGTGCCATTCGCGCTTGAATAACTTCTTCACTATCTTGGCCGCGGCCACGTAGACGGTTTTCTAATTCTTGCTTTGATGGTGGGCTAATAAATATCGTTGTCACTTCCGGTTTTTTCATTCTGACTTGCTGTGCACCTTGCCAGTCAATATCTAAAAAAACATCAATACCTTGAGCCAGTTGTTGATCGATAGCTACTTCGCTGGTGCCATAAAAGTTACCGAATACTTCAGCGTATTCGTAAAAGTGCTTTTCACCAATAGCGTGTTTAAATTGCTCTTTAGTAACAAAATGATAATGTTGGCCATTGACTTCACCAGGACGAGGACTACGTGTGGTATGAGAAACGGAAACTTGCATAGGTCTTGATGATGCTTGTTTCAGTAAAGCAGATATTAAGCTCGATTTACCCGCGCCACTAGGGGCAGATAGAATGAAAAGGTTGCCTTTAGTTATCACAATTTATCCTCTGTAGCTGATCTAATAGTAATCAGTTTTAATGGCGCGCACTATACTGAAAAATTGTCGTTTTTCCCATTATTTTTTCCAGGTAAAGTCTCGTGCTTTTAGTTGCAATTAAGCGATGTCGAGTGGAATTTGCTGATTGTTTGGATTGAGTTCGAGTAAACTTATGGCATTGCGAGTGCTATTTTTAACCAAATACAGCCTTTCGTCAGCTTGCTGCATTACTTGCTCAATAGAGGTGTTTTCGTTGGGGATTACCTGTATAGCACCGATACTAACGGAGACGCGGCAGCTAGTATTAATGGCATGATGTGGAATGGCAAGTTGTGTAACACTGTGCAGGCAAGTGGTTAATATATTTGCAGTCGTTGTGTTTTTCTCCATTGGAAAGTAAAAATAAAACTCTTCACCGCCACAGCGAAAAATGGCGCCACCATAATTAAATAACGCTCTTTTTATGGTATTGGCTATTTTGCGTAAAACTACATCACCTTGTTGATGACCATAATAATCGTTATATTTTTTAAAATGGTCGACATCGATAATGCCATAAACCATAGCGCTTTGAGCTGTCTTAGCTGACATCCAGTAGTCAACGCTGTCTTGTAACCATTTTCGTCGATTGGGCAGTTCAGTCAGGCTGTCAAATAGTGCAAATTTTTGTAATAAATTACGTTGGCGGATAATTTCCAGGTGAGTATTCACGCGTGCACGTACAATCCCATAATTAAATGGTTTTTGAATATAGTCACATGCGCCTAGCATCAAGCCTTTTTCTTCATCTTCAGCGTCTTGTAAGCCGGTAATAAAAATTACTGGAATATGAGATAATTTAGGGTGTTGTTTTAACTTTTCCATTAACTCGAAACCATTTTCTTCTGGCATTAAGACATCAAGCAAAATTATATCTGGATTCTCCTGCAAAGCATGCTGAAACCCTTGCTTTGCACTCTTACAAGCAACAACGTTATAGTGATCTTTAAAGATAGAAGCTAATACTTTCAAATTGACGCTTTCATCGTCAATACACAAAATAGTATAATTTTGCTCGCTCGCTCTGCGATGCCCTTCTTTATTGAACGGTTGCATTATTTACTACCTCTAAAGCAGATGAATGAATACTATTAGTATTGGTTAATTTTTGCTCTAATATTGATAATGCCGCTAAAGCATCATCAAAGTCAAAGTCGTTAACCAACGCTTGTATTTCAACTATTTGCTGGTGGTATGGTGTTTCATGGCCAACTTTCATCAATTCTTTTGTGATATCTTCCGCTCTAATATTGGCAGATGCCAGGCAGGGCTTTAATTTTTCTATAATTTCTTTCGCATTTTTGATATCAAATGTCTGGCTAGTATTTGCTGAAGTCTCATGGTGATAAATGCGGTTTAATTGAGCAATAATAAAGTCTAGGTGTGTCGTGACTTCGTTGAGCCTTAATTTAACGTGTGAGCCTTGATGATGAATCTCATTTTCGAGCGCATTGGCGGAAGTTGCTAAGTCATAGGCACCAATATATTGTGCGGTTGATTTTAGCGAATGTGCACTACGATATAACAGTTCAGTGTCCGTTGTTTCATAATATTGCATCATTTCCTGTGAAAGCGTTTGATACTTGAGCCAAAAGTCATGAACCAATTCGGCATATAGTGCTTCTTTACCTTGAATTTTCTTAATGGCTTCGTCAACGCCTAGATCCGTTTCTTGACTTAGTTTGGCTAATTTCTGCTTTATTTCACTAGATTGCTCTAAATTTACGGTGTTATCTTTGATCGCTTTACTTGTGTTACCTAAATATTGAGTGAGTGTTTGGTATAATAATTTAGGCTCGATAGGCTTAGTTAAGTGTTGATTCATTCCCGCAATAACACTTTTTTCTATATCACCCTCCATGGCATGTGCCGTCATAGCAATAATAGGTAAGTTGGGTAATTTTAAGGTTTGGCGAATTTCTTTAGCTGCGGTTAAACCATCCATTTCTGGCATTTGAATGTCCATTAAGACTAGATCGTAAGTCTGAGTGGCAATTTTTTCTAGTGCCACAAGGCCATTCTCCGCACATTCAACGGTAATTTTGGTATCGGCTAAAAACTCTTTAGCCACTTGTTGGTTGATCATATTGTCTTCAACTAACAATACTTTATAGGCGCTTAAATTGGGGATGCTAAGCACTGGTTGCGCGTTTTCCACAGTTATTCTTTTACTCTCTTTACTTAATAATTCAACGATTGCGTCAACTAATATTGATTGATTGATCGGCTTTTCGAGAAACTCATCAATACCGGCATCAGTCGCTAATTCTTTTGCTTCATCTTTATCGTAAGCTGAAACCATCAAAATATGCGGCAGTTTATCTTTTGCTTGGCTTTGAATTTGTTTAGCGGCTTCTATACCGTCCATTTCTGGCATTTTCCAGTCCATCAGTACGATGTCATAGGGGGTGCCATTTTTTTCCGCAGATAATACAGCATCTAATGCTTGCACGCCATTTTCTACGCCATCGGCTGAAATTTCGATATAAGCTAACGCTTCAATTAATACTTTTCTAGCTATTTCAATGTCGTCTGCAACGAGCACTTTTAGGTCCGTTAGCATTTGGCGATCTACCATAGGCATAGTTTCAAGCGCTTGTTCTGCATGTTCAAATATTGCTGTAAAGCTAAATATTGAGCCGACGTTTAACTCACTGGTTAGTGATATTTCTCCACCCATTAATTCGGTAAGTTGCTTGCTAATCGCTAAACCTAAACCGGTACCGCCGTATTTGCGTGTGACAGAGTCATCAGCTTGAGTAAATGATTGAAATAGGCCCTGCTGTTGTGCTTGACTCATGCCTATGCCGGTATCGTGCACCGAAAATTTTAACAGGCTTGTTTGACTGTTTTCACTGTGCTTTTTAATACAAATGTGGATAGAGCCTGATTGGGTAAACTTAACAGCATTATTGGCTAAGTTGATAATAACTTGTTGTAAACGTAAGGGATCACCCATTAATATTTTTGGTACGTCTGGGGCAATATCAATAACAAACTCTAAGCCTTTTTCGTGCACTTTATAAGTACATACGTTGACAACGCGTTGAAGAATTTCTGGTAGCGAAAATTTGATATTTTCTAGGGTTAGCTTTTGAGCTTCTATTTTTGAAAAATCTAAAATATCGTTGATTAAGCCCAGTAATGATTTTGATGAATCTTGTATTTTTTCTAAATAATCTTGTTGTGTTACTGACAAATTAGTCCGTAAAGCTAATTGACTTAAACCAATGACGGCATTCATTGGTGTTCTAATTTCATGACTCATATTGGCTAAGAAGTTAGATTTAGCTTGGCTTGCTTGCTCAGCTTTAATCTTCTCTGCAGCCAGTTCTTTGGTGCGCTCATGGATTTGATTTTCCAGATTACGACTGTAACTCAATACCTGCTGATATAGCTTGGCATTGTCGAAGGAAATGGCGGTTTGATCGGCAAGTAGCTGTAAAATATTAACGCGTTCGGTGCTAAATGCACCCTCTACATCGTAATGCTCCAAGTAAACGATACCTTGTAAATTGCCTTTGACGATACTTGGCACACAAATGATGGATTTTGGTTGATGGTTCTCAAAATAGGGGTCAGATAAAAATTGCTCTTGAACCGTCAGTTTAGTTAGCACTTGTGCTTTTAACGTACGAGAAACAAAGTTAATGATCGAGTAAGGCAGCTGCTGTTTGGTATTGGCCATACCATCACGAGATAAGGCAATTTCGGTATTTAAAATACCGTCACTTTGTAGTAGTAACGCGCCACTTTGTGCACCAGCATTTTCAATCATAATCACCATCATTCTATGCAGAAATGCCGTTAAATCTACTTCACCACTTAAGGTTTCAGAGGCTTTTAGTACTGATGCCAGATCAAGCACTTGGGCATTGCTGTGCTGTTGATAACTCGGTAAATTTTTACTTTCATGGTGTGGTATAACTAAAAATGATTGACGCAACTGCAACAATTGTTGTGCTTTATGAGTCGCTCCCCATACATTGTAATGTTTACAAGCTTGCTGATAATAATCTCTTGCCATTGACTTTTTATTAGCTGCTAGCCAATAGTTACCTGCAAGCTCATAAGTAAGGGCTAAATGGTGATTAGCCGAATGTTCTTGTGCCAGTGTAATCGCCTGATCATAGCTTTGCCATGCGGCACTGTCTCGTAATAAAAATTGCAATTCAGCACGGATTAATAGCACTTTATGCTGATAATTTTCAGCACAACTATCGGCCCATTGGGTAATTAAATCGAGACTGGCATTTATCTGCCTGACATTTTCAAGGTAAGCGTCTTCTTGTTGACCCAATGCTTGCTGGCGACAATATTGCGCTCGAATGAGTGCAGCATAAAAATGGAATTCACCAAAGTGATATAACGATACAACAGAACTATGATAGGGTTGTGCTAACTGTAATTGCGTATAGGCTTGTGTGATGTCGTTAAACAAATACGCTTGGGTCATGCGGGCTAAATGATAACTAAACAGAGTGGTAACGTTTTGAGTTTCCATCAGAATAGGGAATTGTACTGCTTCATCAAAGTACTTACCCTGTAAATTTTTTATCTCGGCATTTTTATCTTGTAAATTGCTGACAAACTGCTGCCATACTTGCATCATCACCAATTGATAATTTTGCTTTTTACTTTTCATTACCTCCACATGGCGAGCAAATATCGATTGGCACGCGACCAAATTTTCACCGCTGAGTAAACTGTGCATACTTTGAAATAGTGCCGAATGAAAGGCATATTCAATACTGCCGCACTCAATGCCATGGTAAAAATTTTGCTCTAAGGGCTTTAAGGTCTTATTAAGTGGCGCAGTCCAATGTGAAATCGACACATTGCGAGTAAATTCAACTTCGACATGAATAATTTCAGAAGGATATTGTTGATTGACTTCCGTTGCGAGTGCCGCAAAGGCTAAGCCTTCTTCAAATCGACTAAATGCGCCACACAGTAATAATCCGTGAGTAACAAAAACCTTGGCACTGAGTGCCGAGAGTCCAGCGGTTAAACACAATTCAAGTGATGTATAAGCGATACGCATATACTCTAAAGGGCTCAATAAGTAAGCGGGAGTTTGAATTGCGTTCAGAATATCTAGGGCTAACAATTGCCGCTGATCAGTCATGGCTGGCAAATGAGTAAGCTCAGAAATGCCATCACGCTGGTAATATTGCTCAATTGATAAATAGTTAAGTGTTTCAGACGTTTGAGGAAGTGAAATATTAATCGTTTGTAATGTCGCTATGCCTAAATCAAAGGCTTTTTGCATTTCATTTTGCGCAATAAGTGACAAAACTTGAATCTTGGTAAAATTGGCCTGATCAATAACTTTGCTGATTAGCGCACTGTGTTGCTGAAAATGTAAATTTCCCTGCTGGTAGTCTTGCGTAAAATAAAGCACATTGGCTTTACCTAATGCGATGCTAAGGCTTAGGTCATAATCGTGCAGCCAATGCTGGTTGTCTAAATAACTTTCCGCCTGTTCAAAGTAATAGAGCGAACTATTGTAATCATTTGCGTCTAACGCTTTTTGTCCGGCAATATTGTTAAAATAGGCTAGTAGTCTTTGATTATCTTGTTCAATATATAAGCTCGAAGCTAGATTTAAGTGCTCAATATAATCAAAAACATGATCATCGACGTTTGAGTTTTCTAGCGCATGGGTGTTTAGCTCTGAGAGATAATATTGCGCCACTTTGTAATGAATAAGCGATTTTGGTACCGGATTGGCGAGTAAATACGCTGCTTGCTGTATTTTATCGTGCGAAAATTTGATTTGCTCCAATCCATTGGCTTGTTGATTTTGCGAATAGGCAATCACTAAACCATCGGCGATTAATGGCCGTAATTCTCGCTCAACTTCATCACTCGCGATACCGAGGACTTCAGTCAACAAGGTAAGTGGTATTACGCTACCGATACAGGCCGCGTGATGTAATATATTTTGGCCCACTTTTGAAACATGAGTTAATCGCAGCGCCATTAATTCAATAACATTATCGGTTGCGGTCAGGGAATTTATTAACCGTTCATCCCAATGCCAGCGGTTTTTTTTGTTTTTCGTTAATATGTCTTGGTCATTTAAAGCTTTAATAAATTCTTTAATAAAGAAAGGGTTGCCAGCTGTTTTTTCAATGACAATATCAACGAGAGGCTGAGTTTCAGCCAACGTTAATGATAAAGATGCTGCGATAAATTGTCCTATTGCTGTGGCATCAAGTGGCAATAGATTAAGGTGACTATTAAAAAAGGTGGATTTTTTTATATCATCCAAAAGTTGATTTAATGGATGTGTCGTACTTATCTCATTGTCTCGATAAGCCAGGATAAGTAATAAATTATTACTGTCGTTGTTCTCAACTAAATGTTGCAATAAGTTGATTGTGGCGATATCTGCCCATTGCATATCATCAATAAAAATAGAAATAATTCTATTTTGTTGTCCTAACGCTTGAAAAAAATGACTGAGCGTGGTGTTAAAGCGATTACGTGCTTCTTCTGGTGGCAACTCGGCCAATGTTGGTTGTTCACCAATAATCAATGCGAGTTCGGGGACAAGTTCTACTAATAATTGCCCGTTACCTTGTAACGTTGTTTGAAAGGTATTTCTCCAACGAATCAGGCTTTTTTCACTTTCTCCAAGCAGTTGTTCGATCAAATCGGTAATGGCTTGAATTAATGCAAAGTAAGTCGTGGTTTTCTTATATTGCTCGTATTTTCCTGAAACACAATATCCTTGTTTTTCAATGATCGGGCGATGTAACTCTTTAATCAGTCGAGACTTGCCCACGCCAGATCCGCCACTGATCACGCAAATTTGACTGCTTTTATGTTGTTCGATGTGGTGAAAGGCTTGCAGTAAAATATCTTGTTCTTTAGTGCGACCAAAAATAGCAGATGAAAACATTAGTTTGTTGCTGAAGTCTTGTTCGCCTAAAGGAAAGGGCGGAATTGCATCGAATTTTTTTAAGTCACTAGCACAACGAAGAAAGTCTGCTTTGAGTCCTAGCGCAGTTTGATAACGTTGATGTGGCTCTTTTTCAAGTAATTGAGCCAGTATGTTGGCAACGACCTCAGGCACGTCGGCATTATACTCGCTGGCAAGTTTAGGCTTTTTGGCAATGTGGGCATGAACTAATGCCATATCATCGGCATAAATAAAAGGTAAACGACCGGTAAATAACTTGAATAAGCTAGCGCCAATAGAGTAAAAGTCGGAGTAAACTTCGACTGCACGATTCATTCGGCCGCTTGCTTCCGGAGATAAGGTATTTAAATATTGACGATCAACACCATTGTTGGCGGCTTTTTTATGCAATGCAGAAATTTTTGTCGCAAAATTCAAATCGTATATAAGTGGCTGAAAGTTTTCATCAATATAAATATTATCGGGGCTTATGTTATTAACAATAAATCCCAGTTGATGTAATTGTGCGTAAAGCTCGCAGATATTAATGGCGATTTGTAATTTATCGACTAGAGAAATTGATTGTGAAGACAGTTCTGCGAGTGTTTTACTGTTGGATGAAAACGGGAATATGGCGTAGTAATACTGTGGTTCGTCATAACATTCAAGCGGAGCGACCACTTGTTCCGTTGCTAGCTTACTTTGTAAGGCTAAAAAATTTTTAAAACGGACAACGGGTTGCTCACTGTTTGTTTTTTTGAGTCTTTTAACTAAGAAATGTTGCTCAGTATCATTTTTTACAATAAATAACTGTATCGAGCTGGAAACTTCTTGTTGTTCCTTAACGAGTGTATACCCTTGAAGATGCACCATTTGTATTACTTCAACCTTGCTAAATTTAAGTTATATTCAAATGTTATTATTTGAGATTAACCGAATACGAGTTTGCTTATAGTAGATGATTTAGAACTAACCTTTGTTTAGAACATGGCATGTTATATATCAAATAAAACAAAATTCGTTAACTATCAATAGACTATCGATATATTGTTTACTGAATAAGATTGTTTTTCCAACGCAGAACGACGAAAAAACTGTTGTTTACTATGCAACTTTATTTCTTCAGCGTTGAATTTAACTTATATATATTACTTAATTAGCTTAGCATCACGGTATTTAATGTACAGATGAATTAATCATCGCACTGGAAAAATGACTGTTTTTTTACTTTAATTACGTAAAATTACTTAATCGTGACAATAGTTGCTAATTCTATACTTTACTTAGATAATAAGTCTGTGCGTTATTATTCGCTCTCAAACCGGAATTGATAACAACTTTAAGGACATTTCGCGATAGTTATATCGCTTCGATTAATCTCGAAATTCATCGCCAACATAAAAGGCCATGAAACAATTTTTAAACCATGATCACCATGGATAAAAACAATCTTCTTGAAGGGAAATAAATGTTCAGGTCAAATCTACTATCGGTTGCTATAAGTGCGACTTGTTTTACCTTGTTACCATTTTTTGTATTTGCGGAAAATGCACTGGATAGCGAATCCAGTCATTCACAGCCCAATGAAAGTGGCATGGAAGTCATTGAGGTTTATGCGCAAAAACGTAAGCAAAAAATTAATGATGTAACCGTTGCAGTATCTGTGATCGATGGCCAAGCTATTGAGCGTCAACAACTCAAAGACACCACACAACTTTCTGCGCTTGTACCTAATCTAAAAATTACCAATAATGCCGGCGAAGGTACGCCTCCAGCATTTAATATTCGTGGTGTAGGTATGATTGATTACAATACCTCTACTATTTCACCTATTGCGGTCTATTCAGATGATATTGTTAGCGGTAGCGCTAATAATTTGTCGATGAACTTATTTGATGTCGAGCATGTGGAAGTATTGCGCGGGCCCCAAGGGACATTGTTTGGTCGCAATACGACCGGCGGCGCCATTTTATTACGCTCGAAACAGCCTGAAAAAGAATTTAGTGGTTATATTAATGCCGGTATTGCGCAATATGACACCTTTTCGTTAGAAGGTGCGGTAAATATTCCCGTTAGTGAAAGCACCGCTATGCGTTTTTCGATGAGCCATCAAGATTACGATTTTTCGACCAATAATCAAATGCCAGGTCAACCTGATGGTGGTTTAAAGCAAACTAACTTACGTGTAATAGTCAAATCGGAATTCGATGATTTAACTATTACCAGTAAATTGCATGCTGAGGATTGGTCTGGTAAACCTAAGCCTATTGCTAGTTTAGGTATTCGGCGAGTAGACGGTGGTGGTGACTGTTCCGCTTCACAGGCAGGCTCAAGTTTATGTGCTGATAACTTTGGCAATCAAATCGGTGGTAACGATTTTTGGGATGTTAATGCTGATACCGCCGATCGAAAGCATGATACCGATAGCTGGGGCGCGAGCGTAAAGTTTGAATGGCAATTAAATGACAATATGCTATTAACCTCGATTACTGGTTATCGTTCGTTAGAGCGCTTTCATTCTTGGGATTCTGATGGTCCGGGCAATCTTATTGAAGGCTCTATGGGAACTGATAATACCCTTTTTAGTCAAGAGTTGAGTCTGGCAGTGGACTTTGGGGATAACCATTGGGTGAGTGGGTTATTTTATGTTGATGAAGATATAAAGCAAAATAATGATTTTGACTTACTGAGAGATTTTCGTGCTGTGCCTGCCTTAGCAGGTAATGCCGCACAATTTTTCTACGACAACAAACTTGATAATGAATCTATGGCCATTTATTCGCAAATTGACCATAAATTAAATGACATATTTACCCTGACTGCCGGAATACGTTACACCGATGAAACAACGGATTATCATGCCAATGCCGATTTAGATACGGTAAATGGCTATATCCCTAATTTTTGGGATGTTAAAGGTAGCGTTAAAGATGATAATTTTTCTGGAAAATTAGCGTTAAATCAAAAGCTAAATGAGTATTCATCTTTGTATTATAGCTTTTCTCGAGGTTATAAAAGTGGAGGGTATAATGCGGGTTATTCAACCAGCCCAGTGCAAGTAGCAGAATCTGAATATCAAGCTGAAAAATTAAATGCTTACGAAGTGGGCGCTTACCTGCAATTCTGGCAGCAAAATGCCCGTTTACATTTAACGGCATTTTATTATGACTATCAAGATCAACAAGTTTTTGTTAATCAGACCCAAGGCGTAGCGGTTGATCATGTCTTAAAAAATGCCGGAGACTCGACCATTTATGGCTTGGAATCTGAATTGGTGCTTGTGCCAAATCATAATTGGGAGTTGCGACTAAATGTCGGTTATTTACCTGAAGCGAACATGGGTGAGTTTAATCAAAATGGTGTGGTAGTTGCTGATAATCGCTTACCTTTTACGTCCAAGTGGAATGTTAGTGGCGCTATTATTCATGAAATGGCGGTAATGGGTCGAGATTTGACCGCAGAACTCAGTTTTGACTATCAGTCTGACTTCTATTTTGATCAAGAAGAAAATTCTTATATTGAGCAAACGGATTTTGTTGTCATTAATGGTCATATAAATTATGAATTAAACCCTGCGGTAATGTTAACACTATGGGCAAAAAATCTAACCAATACGGAATACAGTGAACTCAGATTTAATTCCATTGCCGCACTGGGTGCAGTAACTGAATTAAAGGCGGCTGCCAGACAAGTGGGTATCGAAGCAAGTTATAAGTTTTAGTCATTAAATAGAGATATAGTGAACAATAAAAAAACTGAGTCTAACTCAGTTTTTTTATAATTAATATTTAATGGTCAACCAGCACTGTAAGCATTATTGAACTAATGTAAAATTTCATTGAAGCATTGTTGGTGTTAAGTTTTTTAACGTTTAATGTAAAGCATGATTTCAAGTTTACATTGGCCTAAACGCTTGATATTTTAATCATGCTAGTTACACCCATAACAATAATAAGAGAGAACACTCATGAGATGGAAACTACTATGGCCAGTTTTACTGACCTTACTTATTCCTTTAATTGTCGCTTGGTTTATTTATCCAAGTCACCTACCACCCAAGTTTGGCGAATTTCCTCCGCAGTTTGTTGCCAATGCACCAGGCTTTAGTTTGCCGTACTTTTTGGCCATGCTCGCCGGTGTTATTTATATCGGTGGTTTGATCTTAATGCCGAAGTACTTTGGCTTCAAAGGTGCTCCCGTTGAGCCAAGAACAAAATCGACTAAGTCTTTACCTTGGTGGTTTTGGGCTGGCGGTATTGTTATGGGCTTTTTTTGGTGGCTAATGTGGACACGAGTGACTGTGTTCGGTGATTTAGTGCATTGGGCGTTTACACCACTATGGTGGGGCTTTATTTTCTTTTTAGATGGTATTGTTTATCAACGTAACAATGGCGCATCATTATTCTCTAAGAAACCCCTGACATTATTGATCAGCGCAGGTATCTCTATTTTAGGTTGGGTATATTTTGAATATTACGACTATTTCGTTTTAGGCAATTGGTACTACCCAAATGCTGAGCAAATGCCGTGGTCCAAAACGCTATTAACGATAGAGTTCCTCATTACTTATTCAACTGTTACGCCGGTAATATTTCAATGGTTTAACCTGCTGCACACCTTCCCCAATATGAAAGCAAGATACCAAAATGGTCCGAAAATGGCCCTTAATGGCAATTATATGGTTCTTATTGGTTCGGTATTGATAGCCGCAATGGTTTACTGGCCGTATGAATTATTCTGGGCCGTATGGATTGGCCCCTTTGCTGTGATGACCGGGATTTTGATGCGGTTAAATGTTTGGAACCCATTTACCGATATTGCGCAAGGCAACTGGACCGCGGGCGTATTAATTGGTATTTCATCATTGCTAAACGGCATGTTTTGGGAAATGTGGAATTATGGCAGTAACGTCAACCAATCATTACCTATCACCAACCCGAATTATTGGATTTATGATATCCCTTACGTCAATGTTATTCATATTTTTTCTGAAATGCCGCTATTAGGTTACTTTGGATATATTCCTTTTGGTGTCTTAGTTTGGCAAGTGTTTATTTGGAGTGGTAAATTTATCGGTTTTGATTCAGATATTTTGATTAAGCCTGAGTCTACTGAAATTGTAAAATAGCGGCTTTCGACTAACACCTTTTCATCACTAAACACTATTTTAAGGACAAGCAATGAACGCAGTTCCGGTACATTTTACCGTAGTTATTAACTTTATTTTAGCTTTGATACCTTTTATTTTGGCATTTTACCTATTTAAAGTTAGTCACCATCGCAGTGCGCTTTGGTGGTTGCTTACCTTAGTATTTGTTGCATTTTTACCTAATAGTGCTTACGTGCTTACCGATATTATTCACTTTATTGCTGCAGTGAAATCTCCTAATATTTCAACCCCATATTTACTGCTAGTTTTGGTACCATTTTATACTATATTTTTACTGGTGAATTTTGAGTTTTATGTCATTTCAATTCAATGGGCCGATAAATACTTAGTACAGGTTAAACTAGGATTTTTAAGTAAAGCATTTGTACCGACAATACATTTACTAGCCGCTATAGGTGTCTATTTAGGGCGCTTTCAACGCCTAGAAAGTAGTGATATTATCCATCGTCCTATTATTGTTTTTCGCGATGCTTTAGTTGATATCAGTGGTGGTCAAAGTCTACTAATTATTATTGGGCTATTTTTATTGTTTTATGGCTTATATGAAGTTGTTAGTAGAGTAAATAACACCGTAAAGCGCAAGCTAAAAGCACATATGATAGAACAGCCAATAGCTCTTCGAACTAACGAAAGGGATTAATATTAATGCTGTCTTGGTAGATTTTAATCGCTACAAGTGGGTAATAATTTACTGGACGTAATATCTGGCATTACGATAGCCAGTTTGCTGAACAAATGCTTAATGTAGTTTACTACACACAAATAGGGTTGGCCGCTTAGCTACCATTGCTGAAATAATGTCAGGGAAAAAATAACGTGATAAAAGGTCGAGTACGAATATGACAGTTGCCTCATGGTTTGTCTTAATTGGCACGCCTATTGGTGATTAGTAATGGTTAATAAAAAATGGGTGTTACGTTGGCGCTTTATATCGCGGCGCGTAGTTCAATATTATTACCGGAAATATCTTTTAAATACAGTGAACGTGCCATACCTTGCGCGCCATATCTTTCTTGAAATTCGCCAACTTCAACCCCTTTACTTCTGAGATATGATGTCAACTCTGACTCGTCAAATGGCTCTATTTGCAGGCAAAAATGATCAACATTGTTACCCGTAGATTGGGGGGCTGGACCACCAGCTTTGCCTAACTCACCATTTATTACATCGACAATATCGATAAGCGAAGATCCTGCTCTTAGCTGAGTTAAGCCAACTTCTTCAGGTAATCTGCGTTCGACAACACAACCTATAACCTCGCAGTAGAAATCAATAAGTGCTTGATAGTGCTCTGTGCGTAATACAATATGATCGATTGCTTTGGGCTTAATCATAAACATATTCCTTTTATAAACGTTGCAAAAATTAACATCACAGCTTCTGCTTAGGACGGCTTTTTTCGATTGCAGGTAAAGAAAACATAAGTAAAAAAAGCCATAAATACAAGATCGTTTATGCCATAAATACTATAAAAAATTCCAGCAAAAATGTCGGTTGAATAAACCGCTAATAAACTATTTTCTAGTTGCCAGTTAATCCAGACAATACCATAAATCAGTTTTTCTAAGGCGAAAGTACCCGCAAGCCATTTTATGTTTGCATTGGCAGGCAATGCAGCAAGATAAGCAATGCCCCACATAATAATCATTAATAGTCCAAAATTAGACATAACAACAGGGTCGGCATTATTTATAGCTGGATTAGTAAAGCCACGGGAAAATATTAGCACGCTAAAGTTCATTATTGCGGCGAGAATCAAGCCAAATTTTATTAATTTCTGATTCATATAAGTCTCTAGTCATTAAATGAACGAGCATTTAAGGGATCAAGTAATGCTTGGGTGCAGGCATTGCTTTTTGAATAAGTAACTCAAGACCATTTGCTAATCTTTAAGTGAATTATGTCGCGTTGATATGTTAAGGGCGATGTAAGCTTATTAGTTTATACCATTAGTAAAACGAGTTTAGGTTATTTAGGGTAATTAAGTCTACCCAGCTAGCTTCAATGGTTGCGCGTTGACAACTTAAATAATTTCGCTATGCGAATAAAAGCAATATTTTTCATCGTTATAGGGGATTATAAAACTAACCGAACCATTGCTTGAGGGTTTGCTTTGCTTGGTCTGTATGTTCTTGCTTGATATATACCGCTACAGCGGCGGTTGCTGCGACTAGTACGCCTAAATCATCAGAAAAACCAACCAAGGGAGTAATATCGGGAATTGCATCTAGAGGTGAAATAAAGTAGCCAAGGGAGCCGTAAACGGTCCTTCTAGCCCATTTAGGTGTATCGGAGTCTTGAGCTGAGTAATATAGTTTTAATGCTGGCTCTAATACAGTTTCTCCGGCAATTTTAGCAAAATTTTTTGTTTTATCCCAAAAGCTGTGTTCAGTGAATTCGTTTTCAAACTTATTATCTGACATTTACCTTCCCGCTGTAATATCGGCAAAAAAACCATGTGTAAATAATGAATATGCGACCAGTATAACCAAGAAACTAAAATTAAAAACCCACATAGCGTTATTAATGTTTCATACATGCTTAATGAGCTCTCAATGAGTAAGCTACTGTTGATCGTTTGCACTTGACGGTCGTGATAGTATTTATCTTGAGTTAAGAATATTTAGTGTTAGTTACGTTTTTGATTTAGATTGCTAATCAACTTTGGTTTAAAGCACAAAATAATAGCTGAGGTTACCTACCTAGTTTTATATCAATCGTGGGTATTGTAGTTGGTATATGAAGGTGATTTAGTCAGCGGAGAGTGCATTTTGAGCTGCTCCAAACATTAGATTAGCGTAATGTTTGGAGCGATAAACGATGTAGATTATAGTACTTTAGCTATTGATTTTGCTAAGTAATCAACGTTGCGGTTAGCAATGCCGGCAATACTCATACGGCTTGAGCCCACCATATAAATGCTGTATTCGTCCTGTAACTGCTGCACTTGTTCCGGCGTTATGCCTAAGAACGAGAACATACCTTTTTGACGAGGTATAAAACTAAAGTCGCGTGTAACACCATTTTCGATAAGTTTATCAACTAATAGCTGACGGTTACCATTAATACGATCACGCATTTCTTTTAGTTCGGCATGCCATTGAGTACGTAATTCATCAGAATGTAAAATGGTTTCAACGATTGCTGCACCGTGTGCAGGCGGCATTGAATAAATACAACGGATAACGGTCAGTAACACTGAATTGGCGACATCAACGCTGTGTGAGCTTTCACCAATAATAGTACAAGCACCAATGCGTTCACGATATAAGCCAAAGTTTTTTGAACAAGAACTGCAGACAATCATTTCTTTAACGCTATCGGCCATTAAACGTAAACCGTATGCGTCATCATCTAAGCTTTCACCAAAGCCTTGGTAAGCCATATCAACTAGTGGTAAGAAGCCAATGTCTTTCGCGACTTCAGCAACTTGTTGCCACTGCTCTTTACTTAAATCCATTCCACTTGGGTTATGACAACATGCGTGTAGTAATACGGCATCGTCTGCTTTAACTGCTTTTAAAGCGGCTAACATACCATCAAAATTAAGGTTCTTGTTTTCATGATCATAGTACGGATAAGTCTTAACAACTAAGCCCGCAGCTTGAAACAAACCCGTGTGGTTTGCCCATGTTGGATCACTTACCCAAATAGTTGCGCCTGCTTTACATGAATTAATAAACTCAGCAGCAACGCGTAATGCACCTGTTCCACCAGGAGTCGAAACGGTACGCGCACGATTTTCAATCAACACTTTATGATGACCGAAAACTAATTTGCTCATTTCTTCGTTAAAAAGCGGTGAACCCGTAGGGCCAATATAAACTTTGGTATCTTCGGTATCGAGTCGGTATTTTTCTGCGGCTTTTACACACTCTAAAACAGCAGTATGGCCTGCTTCATTTTTGTATACACCTACACCTAAGTCGATTTTTTGAGAATTTGAATCTTCACGATATTTAGCCAACAAGCCTAAAATAGGATCGGCAGGCAACGCCGTTAAGCTACCAAACATTTCTGGGTTTACCTTTTACGAAGAGAGGGAGTTAAGCGATTTAACACCGATGTTGAATGCGCTGCATTAATCCCTGTTATTAAAGGCCAAGCATAACGGCAATAAGGCTAAAATTAAAGCATTAACATTAAAAATTATGGTCAAACTAAACAATAAAATTGTTAATTTTCTCACGAGTATATCTTGGACAATAAGAAGTAAGGCACATCACATGATACACCTTATTCTATTAACATTGATGACTCATCGAGTTTTTGATATTGGGTTGAGTTTTTGGTAGTGGAAATGCAATAAACCAAGAATGTAAGTTTTGAATGATTTGATAACCACATTGTTTAGCGATGATAGAGCCCCTTACAACCTTTTTTTCCACTCCATCATTAATAAAAAACGTTTTATTACGATTAGTTTTTACAGGGTATCCACCAGTTAAATCATTTTTGGCAATGTTTATCGCTGTGTTAATCAAATTTGAAAGCTGCAAAGATAAGAATGTAGCATCACCATCTAATAATTTTTGTTGTTGTGACTCATTCAATTCGTCACCATAAATATGTATCATGTTTTTATATTTATATTTTTGCTTACGTTTTTTATTTTTATCGTCAACAGGTATCCAAACAATAGACTTTAAAGATAATTTAGTCATCTCTTTATTACTAAAGAATATAGGCTTCATTCGCACTATAACAGCATCATTATTCTCTAAACTTTGCTGATGAAAACTATGTTCTTGGATAAGATTATTTAAAGAAATGTTCTCAGTTAAACTTATTAGACTAGCAATTGATTGATTTGCTTGTTTTTGTTCTGCTGCAAGTTTTTCATTTCTCTGGCTATTTATTAGAGAAGAGTGAGCACCTATTTGAATTAGCATACCCGCTATGCCCGCCGCTCCTTGATATAATATTGGGGATGCAGTAGCCGTATCATTTTTGGAGTATTGACCTCGTAAATCAACAACAAGCTCCTCTGAAAAATCAAATATAAAATTAGCATTGTTGTTTGTTATCAAATTTACGTGCTTAGCATAATCATCTCTATAGGGTGTGCTACCACACCCTACCAGTACTAGAGAAAATATAATTAATAAATATTTCATAATTATTATTTAGTCTTAACGTATAGTCTAAATAGCATCCCTAATTTTTTGTTTAAAATTTTCTACAGCTTGATAATAAGATGTTGTAACGCTTGGGAACGTTGGCGCTTCATCCCATTCACCAGATGGCTGAACTTTTTCATCAATATTCATATATTGGACAAAAGCATTGGTATTTAAATCGATAGCATATAGAGAGCCCGCAATGTGACCTTGTGGATCTCCATTGGGAATATAATTACTAAAACTACGATAAGCGCCGTAGCGTGACACTTCAAAAACAACAATTATATCAAGTGTTAAAATTTCTTTTAGGGATCTAAAATCTTTTTTAGCAAAACCTAGCTCACCTTTAAATTTCTTTAGCTTTTTCATTGGAACAGGTAACGAGACAAATTCAACATTACTAGAGCGTTGGCTATACTCAGAAAGTACAAGTGCTTTAAGGTTATCTAGTTCACTAGTATCGATAGTGCTTTCTAAATGCGAATCTAGTGAGCTAGTTAATGCTGAAGCAACACCATAGCAAAGGAGGCATCCAGCGCCGAAAATATGAGTTGTCGCTTTGTCTTCTGGAGCTGTATATACAATACCAATTTTTAACTCTTTATTGGTTAATGCGTTAGTATTTAGTGCAACCGTTGGCTGAGGAGTGCTACCACAAGCACTTAACAGCATGACTAATCCGACGATAAAAATTTGTTTGTAATTAAATCCTATGTGTTTCATTTTTCTTCCAAAGGTATATGTCATAAAATCGCGTTTGAGCAAGCAACTCTCTTTCAAGCACACTTTATCTAAACACGCTAACTTAAATTGATAGCCGAAGTGGAGGGTAGATAAGGGAAATAGTATTTAATTTAAAGTCCATTTCATTTATATCAATAGCTTCCAAGCAATATCAACAACTAGTAAATCAATATCGTAGCTATTGTAACTATTAATTTAGCTATCGGCAAATAGAAGTAAATATAGCAATAATTTGCATTTTCACCGATATATAAGATTGTGACAAAAAGCAAGATTTTATCAGCCTTGGTGCTATAGGTTTTATGCAAATTATCAAAGGTCTTACATGTCATAAGTGACCCTATTACATAAATTTCGAACATTAAGGGAAGGATTAGCTAATGATAACTGCTATTTGCCTAACGCTTACGCTATATGTTTTAACCCAATTTGAGAAAACATGGTTGGAGATGTAGCTGGTTGGAATGGAGACTTATGTTATGGGCAAAGACCCAACATCGCGCAAAATAACTTTCTATTTTGTGTCATAGGTTATGGCGACTTAATAAGGTGACTTTTTCACATTCCTGTGACCATTACATATCGTATTCCTGTACACAAAAAACGCCTTTATTTTGCAGTTCAATAAAGGCGTTGAAGGCTTATTTTTAGTGCTAGTGTTTAAGCGTTAATAAAGCTAATCTATTTCTCAGCAATTTGCCAAACCGCTACTGAGCCAGAAATTTCATTACCAACTATTAATAACGCTTCGCCAGTTGGGCTGTTTTCGGCGTTAATGAACTTCATGCCTTCTGGCGCTAAATCACCAGTGATATCAGCCCCTTCAACTAGGCCGCGGTTATAAAAGTACTCAACAAATTTTACATTGTAAGGATTAGTCACGTTATACGCGAGTATACCGCCCATGCGTTCTAAGCCGATAAACGCATAAGTTTGTGACCCTACTTTTCCTATAGTTAAGGCTTCAGGTTCAGCGCCTTTAGCATCTGAGCGGGTATCACCTTGATTCTCGTCTTCATCATTATTAAAGGCTGCGCCATGAATTGATGCAGTAATACGGACAATATCGTCACCAGAGTCAAAAACCACTAAACCATTACTGTCCCATATGGTGAATGAACGGGCACCATAGGCATACATGTTGGTGTATTCATCATTTTCGTCTTTACCTAAAGCGTTTGTCACCAACAAGCGACCTAAGCCATTTTTGCCGCCATTGGCACTGACATAGGCATCTAATTCAGCACTTACTGTGCCGAAATCTTCTAAGTCTTTTACCCGCGCTTCGTCAGTATAAGAAATACAAATTTCTTCACCGTCTTCCCATTCATAAATACCTTCAGGGAAGTCATTTTGACATTCTGCTTTGCCGGCATCTTCGGCGGCGTCGCGTTCAAAAGCAATATATTCACGGCCATCACCTTCGTTGGCTGAAACAATAAAGTTCGCGTCTTGCCATTGGTATGTTGCTATTGTATCAGGTTGGTACATGCCATATAGATGCTGATAATTTTGTAAATTAAGACCACCATCTTTATCGGAAACATCTATTTTGAATGGGCTCCAATCTTTAAAGCCTAAGCCCTTTATCTTGATACTATTATCACTTAAATCAACAATCGCGATGGCATTGTTTTCTTGTAACGAAACATAGGCAAATTTATTATCGGCAGAAATGGCAACATATTCTGGTTCTAAGTCTTGTGCAACGCTATAAGTGCGAACGCTGCCTTTAATGGTTTGTCCGCTAGGATTAGAAAACTTTACGCCTTGGGCTAAAAGTTCAGCTTGCATGCCATTATAGGCTTCAAAGGTAAGTTGAGTTGCGGTGTCAGCAGGTACACCAGCCACGATATTGATAATTGAAATTGAACCTTCTGGGTCAATAACATAATCACCGGCCGGCTCACCTTCATTTGCGACGATCACTTTATTACCATTATGTGTAAATACCACGTTGTCGGGTAAATCACCCACTTCAACATTTTTTATAAATACCGGCGCAGCACCTGAAATATCAAAAAAGGCAATATGACCATTAGTACCCGCGGTGCCTGTTGCTATGGCTACCGCCAGTAATTCGTTATTGTTATCAACCGCAATACTATTAGCGTCGCCAGTCAAATTAGCGGTTGTTGATAAATTCAGGGTAATGGCAGGTGTTAAATTAGTGTTGTTAATAATACCTTCTGCGTCTGCGGTTAGCGCATTAGCATCAATAGTGTTAGCGTCAATTATTTCAACAACCGCCGGAGATATTGAGCTATTAATAGCATAAATCCAATTTTTTGATTTTTGAAAATCAACAATTTCAGCAGCGCCTTCTGGTGCTTGGCTATTAAGTACCGCGCGACCGACCAAATTTATCGCTAATGAAGTAGGCGCATCTTGCCCATCTATGCCGTCATTACCATTTGTTCCGTCGACGCCACTAGCTCCTGGTTGACCATTGTCGCCGCTCTTGCCTTCATCACCGTCAAAGGTGCAGGCAGACAATGCTGTGATTAATACCAGTGCTAAGATAGATTTTTCAAACTTCATTTTTTGTCCTTGGCATATCTCACACACTTTGTTATGAGTACGAGAAATTGAATATGCCTATATATCATCAGCAAAAGATGACATTTTTGAGATCAAAATATGACGGAGTGATGACAACTGCTTTTCAGCGGCTATAGCAATCTGTTTGGCTTGGTTGAAGTTCGAACAGATTAGGTCATGATTTACGTGGTTACAACCTAACCGATGCGATCAATTGCTTCGTTACTTTTTTCGTTCAAACAACAGGACAAAACGGTCGGTTTTACGACGTAACTCTGGTGAAAATACAGACGCCGTGTGATCATCGCCATGGTTTTCTAAAAGTGCTGACCGTTTAACTAAGGTAAAGCCTCTTTTTTCAAGATCATCAATTACAAAGCTGGCTTCAATTCTGTGTAAGGTTTTACTGTCTTTTGTACCATGATTTTTAGCGGCGCTATGATCGATGATTAATAACTTTCCGCCCACTTTTAAGGCAGAGAGTACTTGCGGCATAACGATGTCAGCTGAAAAATCCCAGCCGTCATCTTTAAAAAACATATCATGGTAACCTAGCACCAAAAAGGCACTATCAAAGTGATTGGCGTTAAGTTTTAAGTTCGGCGCTTCACTTAATATATAGTTAACATTTTTTAAGCGCTTATTAGCTAGACGTTGGTCTAACTCTTTGCCGACAAAGCTCAAGTAAGCTTTGGGTATTTGTAAAGCCACTTCGCCATCAGCACCAACCGCACGTGATAGTAACTCCGTGTAGTAGCCCCCGCCAGCTAATAAATCGAGTACCTTGTCACTATTTTTCACGCCAACGAAGTTGATTATCTCTGCTGGTTTACGAGTTGCATCTTGCTGAATATCGTTATCAGTACGATTAGATAAATCAAGTTCAAATGCGTGTGCAGTGATTGAACTTAACGTCATCAACGTTGCGGTGATGATATTTTTGAAATTAAAAGCAAGTTTAGTCATTGATTAACCCTAGTAGTCTATTATTATTTTCCGTGCAGTAGAGTTTAAGTTAATAGCGCAAAATATAAACACCTTAACTGTTTCAATTTATGTAAGAGTTTGTTTAAGCATAAAAGTATGAACAATAATCAAGCCAGCAACCACCATTGAATTGCTAACTTGTTACTTTAGCGTGCCGCTGAGAAGTTGATACTAGAAATTTCCAGAGATAGCGGCAATAAAACCAATAACACCGCCAAAAACACCGCCCCAAACCACGAGCCAGCCCAAGTGCTCATGAATCATTTTCTGGACGATTTCTTTGACTAACTGTGGGGTTAATTCATTGAGGCGTTTTTCAATAATATCACTGACTTTATCGCGCATGCTTGCCATGATACTAGGTTGTTCTAACTCTTCACGTAGGATGTTATTGAACTCATCACTTTGGCTTATTTCAATAACCGAAGCGCGCATTTTTTCAATAAAGGGTTCACGCATAGGTTGAAGGGCTTCAGTACCACCAACCATGGCGAGCATGCCGCCAAAAGAAGATTGCTCAATCACCGTCACTAAATTGTCAAAAGCAGGCGATAGGTCGACTTTATTAATCACCGGAGCCAGATCAATTGCCGAGGCAGGGTTATCATTGCCAGCTAAAAATCGATCAATATTCTCTTCAGTAAAAAATTGCTCCATCATCAGGCTACGAATGGCAATTTTGAAGTCTTCAAAACGCGCAGGAATAACTCCTGAACCATATAAAAATGGTACTCGCTCAAATAACATGTGGATAGCAAGCCAATTGGTTATTGCGCCGGATAAGGCAAATAAGCCGATAGTAAAAATAATGTTACTAGCAAAAATATAGCCAAAAATAATAGCAATTAAAGCTAAAAAGTTGGTGATAAAACTCTTATTCACAAAAACTCCACGATGAGATTAGTATTCAATTTGGCTATGGTATCAACTGCTTGCGTTTGCGCCAATCATTCATTTAGTAGAGGATACTTTGTCAAAAAGCTAGCGTGAAAATCTATGTTCTGCTTTACTAGCAAAAGCTAAACAACTTTTCTAATCACAATATAAAAATAATAAAGGCATCTTATGCAACTTAGGAAAAAATTTTTCAATTTAATCGCAATGTTGAGCATTATCAGTTTTTCATTCAGCACAACTGCAAGTGCTGAGGAAAGCGTGCAAGCGCAAATCATGGCAAAAGTCGCGGCAGAAAATGCGCTTAAAAACCCAGATGAATGGCGAACTGTGGCGATTGAAAATATGGTGTTATTAACCTTGCCACAAGGCAAAGTGGTTATTGAACTAGCGCCACAATTCTCGCCTAATCATGTTGAGCAATTTATTCGCTTAACCAAAAGTGCGCATTACGATGGTAATAAATTCTACCGAGTCATTGACGGCTTTGTCGCTCAAGCAGGCCCTGAAGATGGCAGTAGTTCAGATCGCTCTGTGGCAGAATTAGCGCTTGAAGGCGAATGGCCAACCGATGAAAATTGGTCATTTACCTTAGTACAAAAAAATGATCTATTTGCGGAACAAACAGGCTTTAAGGATGGTTTTGCTCTGGGCCATAATCCCAGTGAAAAACGCGCTTGGCTAACACATTGTCCTGGTGTTATTGCCATGGCTCGTGGTAACGACGCCGATTCAGCCTCGAGCCATTTTTATATTGTTAATGGTCAGGCGCCACGATATTTAGACCGTATTATGAGTATATTTGGTCGGGTAATCTATGGAATGAATCATGTACAAGCCATTACGCGAACCGCGACCATAGAAGGTGAAACTGCCGTTACTAGTTCCGCACACACCCCGATAGTATCGATGAAGATGATGGCAGATGTGCCGCTAGCAGAGCAAATACAGTTAGAAGTGAAAAATACCGAAAGTAAATTATTTGCTAAAAATTTAACAGAGCGTATTGAACGAGGTAATGCATTTTTCTTTAAGAAACCACCACCGGTACTCGATGTCTGCCAAACACCCGTGCTGACGCGTATGAAAGCTAACTAAGCTGATGGTGTCAGCAAATAAATCGGCATTGCATCCTAAGGCTTAGTATTACGCTGCTTGTATTGTTCTTTAGCTTTGCGGCCTTTGCGATATAGTTTGGGTCGTAATGCTCTTCGTAAAGCCGGAAACAGATAGGATACTGTTGTTAACCAGCCACTTGAGCGAGGTAGCGATATTTCCACTGCTTCACCGCGCGCACAACTGACAATGGCATCGGCCACTTGTTGTGCGCTGCTCATCGGTTGTGAAAATACAATATCTTCCACCTGATCTATTTCTGACATGATAAAACCGGTATCGATAGGGCCCGGTGACACCACTCCAATATAAATTCCTGTGCCCTTTAGTTCATCTGCCAAGGAGTAAGTAAATGCTCGCAAACCAGCTTTGGTTGCCGCATAAGTCGCTGCGCCTTGTAACGGGGTGCGCCCGGCAAGTGAGCCAACATTCACGATAGCGCCACCACCGGCTTTGCGTAAATAAGGCAGCATTAAGGTAGATAACTGAATGGGGGCGCGTAAGTTAACATCAACCATTTTGGCAAGATCTTCCGCTTGATTTTTTTCGACATCTCCGCGTTGATGAAAACCAGCATTATTGACCAGTACATCGACCGAACCAAATGTTTTGGCTGCAGTGACGAGTAACTTTGCATTAGCTTTTGGATCATTGATGTCCATCGCGATATTGATAACAGAGGTCAATTTTGCCAGTTCATCGGTAATAACATCTAACGCGGCTTGACCACGAGCAACTAAAACCAAGTTGGCACCTAGGTGGGCAAACGTTCTTGCCGTTGCTGCACCAACTCCGGCGGAAGCGCCGGTAATAATCACGGTTTTACCGTTAAACTTGTTGTTCATAAGGTACTATTCTCTTTATTGACTGTTGTCGAGGCACTACTTGTATGTATTATGTTACAAAATATTTACATAATTAAGCGTTAAAATAGTGAAAATTTATCGTCAGTTACATAAAATATCGGCATAACAATAAAGGAATCGACAATGAAATTAAAATATTTAGCGTTAGCTATCGTTGCTAGCTTCACACTTTCTGCATGTATTGCCACGCAAACTAACCAAAATTCAACGGCGCAAAGTGCTGCGGTTGAAACCAATACTAACAAAGTTTTCAGCCAAAATTATGTTTTTAAAGAATTAGAAAATGGCTTGCGTGTACTCATTGTTAAAACTGACTACCCAGATCTCGTTTCCGTACAAATTCCGGTTTCAGTTGGCTCGCGCGATGAAGACGAAGTCGGCAGAACAGGTTTCGCGCATTTTTTTGAACATATGATGTTCAAAGGCTCAGAAAAATTCCCACAAGACGTATATGCCGACTTATTTAAAAATGCCGGTGTTGATAACGGTGCTTACACCACAAATGATTACACTAATTATCATTTAGACTTTTCTAAAGATCACTTAGAAAAAGTATTAGAAATTCAAGCAGATCATTTTCAAAATCTAACTTACACCGATGCGCAATTTAAAACAGAAGCCTTAACGGTAAAAGGTGAGTACCTAAAAAATAACGCTAACCCAGTGCGTAAATTGTTAGCTGCCGTGCGTAAAGAGGCTTTTGATACTCATACTTATAAGCATACGACAATGGGCTTTTTTGAAGATGTTGAAGCTATGCCAGAACAGATTGCTTACGGCGAAAAGTTCTTTCAACAATTCTATAAACCCGAATATGTATCATTGGTGATCGTAGGTGATGTTGATCCATCTGCAACCATGGCCATGGTAGAAAAACATTGGGGAAGTTGGCAAAAAGGCGATTTTGTTAATGAGATAGCGCCAGAGCCAAAACAGCACACCGCTAAATATGTGCATGAAAAATTTGATGGTTTACCGGGTCATTGGCTATTAGTGTCGTATAAAGGCGCTGATTGGCAGCCGAAAAAGAAAGATCGTGCGGCGTTAGATTTAATCTCAGAGTTATACTTTTCAAACAATTCAGCTTTATATCAAGAGCTGGTGGTAGATAAACAACTGGCGAGCCAAATGTTTAACTACAACCCAGAAACAAAAGATGCTGGCTTACGTCATGTTTTCATTAAAGTGAATGAAGAAAAAGACTTAGCGACTGTGCGGGATGCAATAAATCACACTTATGCACAAGCGCGCACTGAACTGGTATCGAGTGAGAAACTTGATAACTTAAAGTCTAACTTAAAATATAGCTTTGTTAACAGCTTAGACTCGTCGGAGTCAATCGCAGCAACATTGGCGAGCTATATGCATTTTGATCGTGACCCTGAAACAATTAATCATTTATATAACAGCTTCGATAATATTTCGGCAGAAGATATTTTGCGTATTGCTAATCAATATTTTATTGATGAAAACCGCACAACAGTGACCCTATCAGCACTTGATAAAGTCGCAGGTTTTGAGCAAGAAGTTGGCTTAAATGCAGCCGTTGCTAAATTAAATATGCAGCAAGCAATACCGAAAAAAGCCCTGTTTTCAGTATTAGATAATACCAATGACTCACCGTTAATTGATGTTAACTTTCTTTTTTACACTGGTGCGGCAGCAGATCCTGTGGGTAAAAAAGGTGTCGCGGCACTCATGGCACGTATGTTAACGCAAGGTGGTTCACAAACGCGCAGTTATAAAGAAATTCAGCAGGGTCTATATCCGCTAGCAGGGCAGTTTTCGTCTCAGTTGGATAAAGAGATGATGTCATTTACTGGCCGAGTTCATAAAGATAACGCTGATCAGTGGTATCAATTGATTAGTGATCAATTGTTGAATCCTGGCTGGCGAGAAGATGACTTTAAACGTTTGAAAAAAGAGCTAATTGACGGCATAAAGTCTGGTCTTAAAGCATCAAATGACGAAGAGCTAGGTAAGGAAGTACTTTATAGCGAACTGTATCAAGGCCATGCCTATGAAAACTTCAATAGTGGCGATTTATCCGACTTAGCAGCACTTACCATCGAAGACGTTAAAGCTTTCTATGCCACACAATTAACCCAAGCTAAGTTACATTTAGGGTTAACGGGTGCTATGCCAAGTGATCTCAAAGCGCAGTTAATAAAAGACCTTACCGCATTGCCGCCAGGTGATGAAAAACGCTTAACAATTGCCAAAGCGCCAGTATTGAAAGGGCATCATGCCACCATCGTAGAAAAAAGTGCACAATCTACGGCGGTTTCCTTTGGTTTTCCAATCGACACGATTCGAAATAATGAAGACTGGGCCGCACTTTGGTTAGTGCGTTCATATTTTGGTGAGCACAGAAGCTCAAACAGCTACTTGTACCAGCAGATACGTCAAGCACGTGGTATGAACTACGGTGATTATGCTTATATTGAATATTTTCCACGCGGCATGTTTCAAACTAAGCCAGATGCAAACTTAGGTCGTTCGAGCCAAATATTCCAAGTATGGTTACGGCCATTACGTTCAAATAATGATGCTCATTTCGCTACCCGTGCAGCCTTGTACGAATTAGATAAACTGATTGCCAATGGTATGAGTGAAAAAGACTTCCAAGCAACGCGCAATTATTTAACTAACTATGCGCCGCAATTGGTTGCTAGCCAAGATCAGCAATTAGGTTACGCCCTTGATAGTGAGTTTTATCAAACCGAAGAATTTGTTAAATATGTTCGAAGTCAGTTTGCCAAGCTTTCGTTAGTCGATGTAAATAGAGTGATTAAAGAAAACTTACAAACCGATGATATTCATTATGTATTTATTTCTGCTGATGGTGAGGATATGAAAAAACGCTTGTTGTCTGAGCAGATCTCACCGCTTAAATATAACTCAGAAAAGCCTGCTGAGTTATTAGCGACTGATAAAATTATTGAGAGTTATCAACTAAAATTACCGGCAAAAAATGTCGAAGTGATTGCGGTTGATGCAGTCTTTAAATAACTAATTTAACGCTAGGTTAATTATTTTCATAAAACACCACGCTAGACGTGGTGTTTTTTTATGCTCGATAATCAGCTGTTGATTTGGGTTAAAATTTCTATCTTAGCAGTGACATAAGCTTAACCGGAAATAAGTCAAGTTTGCGTATCTAATAAGCGGCTATCAGTCACAAGATTACGGTTATTTATTTCAGATAGAAAGCAAGTACCTACATCCTGAAATACAGATATAGGAAAAATCATAACAGTGACACGTATAACGTATCCCGAATTCAGATTAAGTATTACTTAGGCATGGAAATTGCTAAAATTCTAGGGTTACGTTCATCATTTATTGCTAAGATGAAAACATGTTTTTAATTGGTATTATTTCTATCTAAGGTATTATTTATGCAATCAAAAAAAGCCATTGTCAGTTTAGTCGCTCTTTCATTAGTATTTACAGGATGTGCAAGTACGAACAAAGAAAAAGGCGCAGCTATCGGTGCTATTACCGGCGCTGTTATTGGCAAGTCGACCAGTAACCACAAAAATAAACGTGCGGTATGGGGCGCAGCTATCGGTGCTCTTGCTGGTGTTGCTATCGGCGATTATATGGATAAGCAAGAGCAGGAGTTTCGTGATGAATTATCTGGCTCAGGAATCGAAGTGGTGCGTGAAGGCGATAATTTACGTTTGATCATGCCGGCAAATATTACATTCTCAACGGGTCAAGCTTACATTACCTCCGGTTTTTACGAGACATTGGACGCTATTGCACGAGTACTCAATAAATATGAAAAAACTTTATTGAGCATTGAAGGTCACACCGATAGTCAGGGTAGCGCAGAGTTTAATCAAAATCTATCCGAGCAACGCGCAGGTAGTGTAAAGCAATACTTAACGAATCAAGACATTATCGCTAGCCGTTTAAAAACTACAGGTTACGGTGAGTCACGTGGTGTTGCTGATAATACGACGGCGAATGGTCGCGCGCTTAATCGTCGTGTTGAGATCCAAATTATTCCCAATCAAGCTTAATTTAGTCTATTCAGTACGGTAAAAATACCGCGTATTACCGCGGTATTCTTTTAACTAAAGATCTATTTTTTGATAAGTACGTAAATTATTGTCTAAAAAAGTAAACTCGGTTAGTGTCAATAATATAAAAGCATAAATATAATTCACTGATGAATAATTTAGTTATATTGCACTGACAGGAGATAAAGGGGTTATGGAACTATTTAATATTAATGTCGATGATGTGATGAAAAACCTGATACAACTTTTTATTGCGTTAGTTTTACCTTTTATGACTGCTTGGGAAAGAGAGACAACGAGCAGATCGGCAGGCTTAAGAACTTTTCCTTTAGTATCAATGGCCGCATGTACCTTTACTATTTTGGCGATGTCTATTTTTGAAGATCAAAACGCTCAATCGAAAGTCATTGCTGGTATAGTTACCGGTATCGGTTTCATTGGCGGTGGCGCTATTTTGAAAGACTCTTCTACTGTCAGCGGTACGTCAACTGCCGCTGCCATCTGGTCTACCGGCGCAGTAGGTATCGCCGTTGGGCTAGAACGCATAGAAATTGCGATTGCACTAAGTATTATGACCTTTGCGACGCTTAAGCTTATCGGGCGAGTGAAAAAAGAAGTCGGTAAAGAGTAGCGTGGAAGGCAAAGTAATTTATCGGATGTTTAGTAACTAACATTGGCTAGATTAGTGAGCCGTTTCGCTATATTATTACCGCTGAATCGGTATTATATTTTCTCATCATTTACTGTTAAATACAGTTTTCATCTAAGCCATTTTATTTGCAGTATCCGTTATGAAAACAAAATTAATTACTCGCCCGGGCTATGTTTTACTGCAACAAGAGCTTAATAAACTTTGGCGTGAAGACCGTCCAGAAACCACTCGAAAAGTTTCATGGGCAGCAAGTTTAGGTGACCGTAGTGAAAATGCGGATTATCAATACAATAAAAAACGTTTACGAGAAATTGATCGCCGAGTGCGTTATCTGCGTAAAATACTCGAAGAACTTAAAATTGTTGATTACGGTCCTCAGCAAGAAGGTAAAGTGTTTTTTGGTGCCTGGGTTAGTTTAGAAAATGATGACAATGAAACACTCACATTCCGTATCGTTGGGCCGGAGGAAATCTATGGCCGGAATGATTATTCGTCAATTGATTCACCTATTTCGCGCGCATGTTTGAAAAAAGAGCTTGATGATGAAGTCGTGGTAAAAACACCAATGGGAGATAAATTTTGGTACGTGAGTGCTATTAGATATGAGAAATAATCAAGCTCTATTGCCGCTGTGTAAACTACTGAAAATCTTGCAAAAATATGCCTGAACCATTCGCTTTTAGGTGCTTCAGTACAAGCTCATCAGTATTTTTATTAACCTACAGAGACTAATAATTTCATTAAGTTAGTTAAATGTGATTTTGATGAGCCAGAAGTCTGGCTGACTAAGCCCTTAGTAAGCCCAGCACTAAAAGCAGCTAAAAGTCCTTTTTGAGATACCAAAAGACGGTTTACATCAGTTTTGGTTTGTAATGTGCGATGTTTATCAAGTGCAGACGCTGCCAGGTATATTTGCTTAGCGCTGGCGACTGCTTTTAATTCGTTTGCTAATAAAAATTTCATCTTAGTTGCCTTTATTTAGAGATTCATTAGTAGCTTCACCTTGAGTAGAAGTCGTAAAAGTTGTCGGTATACCAACGAGCCGCCAAACTTTTTTTAACTGCCTAAACAAAGTAAAACCAAACAGTAAGTTAATCGCTAGCAAGCTGATTAATGCAATACTTACCGATTCGGTTAATTCGACAATAATTAACCCGAGGCCAAAATTCAAGAGTATCCAAACAGCCGCGACGATTAAGGTCAATGCTAGTGTTAATGCCACTGATAATAAAATCGCGCTAAAGCTGAGCTTTATTTCAGCAGCCATTAAATCTTTCGATGCGACTAGCTTAGCGACCTTACTTTCATACAGTGCTTCAATACTGGCATAGGTCTGTTTGAACGAAGGTTCTGCTAGATTGCTTGCATCAACAGAACCCTGCTCTTGGTTTTGGCTCGAGATATCCATAATAACTGCGCCGTCCTATATTAGTTTATTTTCTTTTTAAGAATGCTGAAACCAGCATACCTACTGAAAAAGCAATACCGGCAGTGACCACTGGATTTTCTGTCGCATACTTTTTAACGGACGAAGCGTTCCATTTTGCTTCCATTTCCATTTGTTTTGCTGCAAAGGTTTCTGAACTGCTTTGCGCAGTATCACGTAGCACTTCTTCTGCGTTACCTACTTTTGCAGTTAACGTATCAACTGATTCATGTAAGGTATCTTTTAACTTATCTGCGACAGGATGCTCATTCGTTAAGTTTTTCTTTGCTGCTTCTTTGCTTACTTGCTTTGAAGGTGACATATTAAGTTTCCTTTTCAGTGGTTAAAATTTGCAACTTTCATTGCGCTTATTAAGTAAGAGCAACTATTGTTCCAAAGTTTAATTATTGACTTTCAGCTTAATTATCATAGAGTTATTGTTGTGTGTTGGTGGTTGTAAAAATAAACTCTGCAAGTATTACAGAGCTATTGAAATTTTTTCAAAAGTATTGAAGTTAAAGATCAGCTAGTCGTACCTCAATCAAAATTTGGATATGTCAGTTTAATTATTGGTAGGGGGGCAAATCATTGTACTGGCTTTTCTGGTTCCACTGAGGTTTAGCCGGTAAAGCAGAGAAAGACAGCTACAATAGTAAAAATATAACAGGACTACACTGCGAGTGATATCAAGTCACTCGCTATGAAGGGCTAAAATTTATCATCATTGTAGTCACTATCGAAAATAGTGTGTTCAATAACAGCTCAGCCATTCCTATACGAGATCCGAATGAGAAGGTATTTTTTTGTTCTGTTCATACCAACAATAATATGGACCTTTTTGTACATAGTTATTACTTGGGCGGCTTTTATTGGTTTTTATAAAAATTTTAAAAAATGACGTTAAGTAGTTATATAACATTTTATACCTCAGGCTAGTTTATTAGCTACAAAATTGATTACGTCCGCAAGATTTTGCTTTGTATAATCTGACATCAGCCCGATTAATAAAGTCTGTCGTATTGAAACTTGCTTTGTCTTCGTAAGTGGGTGAATAGCTTGCGACACCGGCACTGATGGTGACATTTGGATGCTTTGCATTTCCCGCGTGTGGAATATTTAGTTCATTAACCGATTTGACTAAATCCTCCGCTATTTTTTTAGCACCGTTCAAATCAGTAAATGGCAACAATACACCGAATTCTTCGCCACCATAGCGAGCAACAAGATCTTTCGTACGTTTCTCAGTTGCCACTAAGCATTGCGCCACTAATGTTAAGCACTCATCGCCCTTTACATGTCCAAACTCATCGTTATAGAGCTTAAAGTTATCGATATCAATCATAATAAGAGAGATCTCTCCAGCGCCTCTTATCGCTGCTTGCCACTCAAGTTCTAATTGGCTATCAAACCACCATCGATTAGCTATACCTGTCAACGCATCGGTTTTTGAAACTTGCTCAAGTTCTTTGGTATGTTCAATCAATTTCATGTGATTTTTAACTCGACTAAATAATATCTTAGGTAAGGTGTCTGAGGCGACGTAATCAATAGCACCTAAAGACAGAGCTTGTGCTTCTTCTTGTTCGCTATAATGATCACTAACAAATATAATTTGAATATGCTCTGTTGTCTTATGCTGCTTAATAAATTTGCACACCTCGAAACTCGTCACTTCGGGTAATTCTGTCGATGAGAGAACAACATCGACCTTGCCACTTAAAATAGCTTTTAACGCAGTTAGGCCGCAATTTGCTGTTTGTATTTGAAAATGCGCGCTAAAAATATTGCGCCAGTGGCTTAGTTGATGTGGAAATTCATGCACAAGTAATAAAGTTAGCTGGTTATCTTCACCGGTAACTGACGGATTCTTGGCTAAAGAACGAGTAATTGAGTATACATTGTCCTGGGAAATCGCTGGTAAAGCCATGTTATCCTGCCAAATTATTTGTAAGAGTAAATAAAATAATATTTTAGTAAAATATTTAATCCAAACTACCACAGCATATTAACCTGTCTCTTATACACATCTCCGAGCCCACGAGACGGACTCCTATCTC
>OJBZ01000158.1_pt1 | contig 44416 bp, 38 predicted proteins | sample 1591671 | NCBI WGS metagenome assembly OJBZ01 (sample SAMN05416850, study PRJEB24817) | seawater metagenome | isolation source: Sea water | place: Canada:Atlantic | collected 2013-07
GAAGGTCTTAGCCTTCCTAAAGTTGACGAAGAGTTTGCTAAATTGTTCGGTGTAGAAGACGGTGACGTTGAAGCGCTTAACACTGAAGTACGTAAAAACATGCAACGCGAACTTGAGCAAACATTGAAAGCCAATGTTAAAGAGCAAGTTATCGAAGGTTTGCTGGCTAACAACGAGCTTGAGTTACCTAAAGCGTTAGTTGACCAAGAAATTAATGCACTTCGCGAGCAAGCTAAGCAACGTTTCAGCCAGCAACAGGGCGGTAATGTTGATAATCTTCCTGAGCTTCCAGCTGATTTGTTCCAAGAAAATGCTCGTAAGCGCGTTTCAATTGGTTTATTGCTTGGCGAAGTCATCAAAACTGAAGAGTTAAAAGTTGACTCGGCTAAAGTTGATGCCTTGATTGAAACAGCAGCTTCAGCATACGAAGATCCTCAAGAAGTGATCGAGTATTACAAAACTAACGATGAATTGATGCAACAAATGCAAAATGTCGCGTTAGAGGAGCAAGCTGTTGAAGTGCTTCTTAGCAAAGCAAATGTGAAAGAAGTAACCAAAGCGTTTGATGAGATCATGAACAAACAGGCGTAATTTGCCCTTTGTTAATTGACTTATCTAGTCTGCAACTGCTTAAATGCTCGGTAAATACCGAGCATTTTTATTTGTGAAGAAAATATATGATGAATACACCGTTTGATCCTACAAATGCATTAGTACCTATGGTGGTTGAACAAACCGCTAAAGGTGAGCGCTCTTATGATATTTATTCACGCTTACTGAAAGAGAACGTCATTTTCATGGTTGGCCAGGTTGAAGACCATATGGCTAACCTTATTGTTGCCCAGATGTTATTTTTGGAAGCAGAAAATCCAGAAAAAGATATTTTCCTTTATATCAATTCGCCTGGCGGTTCTGTTACAGCAGGCATGGCGATTTACGATACGATGAATTTTATCAAGCCAGACGTTAGTACAGTGTGTATCGGTCAGGCTGCGAGTATGGGCGCGTTCCTATTATCTGGCGGTACTAAAGGTAAGCGTTATTGTTTGCCTAACGCCCGTGTGATGATCCATCAGCCTCTAGGCGGTTTCCAAGGTCAGGCGTCTGATTTTGAAATTCATGCCAAAGAAATACTGTCTATTAAAGAGAAGATGAACCGCTTGATGGCAGAGCACACAGGTCAGGACTACGAAAAAGTAGCCCGTGACACAGACAGAGATAATTTCTTGAGCGCACAGGAATCTGTGGACTATGGTTTAGTAGACCAAGTGTTGGCAAATCGTCCAGATGCCAGCAGCAGTGACGCGAAGAAGTAATTAGTTATTGTTGATTTTGTTTAGCACGCTATTGCAAGGAGCCGCAAAGCAGCGTGCTAGGTCAACCAAAGAAGAAGAGATAATAGATGAGTGATAAGCAAAGCGGAGATGGCGATAACAAGCTACTTTATTGTTCTTTTTGTGGGAAAAGCCAGCATGAAGTGAGAAAGCTCATTGCAGGCCCATCAGTTTTTGTTTGTGATGAATGCGTTGAATTGTGCAATGACATTATTCGCGAAGAGATCAAAGAGATCGCGCCCAAACAAAAGCAAGATGAACTCCCTACGCCCAAAGAGATTCACAGTCATCTTGACGACTACGTTATAGGCCAAGAACATGCCAAGAAAGTCTTGTCTGTTGCGGTTTATAACCATTACAAGCGTTTACGAAACGGCGATGTACACGATGGTGTTGAGCTAGGTAAAAGTAATATTCTGCTTATGGGCCCGACAGGTAGCGGTAAGACCTTACTGGCTGAAACGCTAGCGCGCTTATTGGATGTGCCTTTTACGATGGCTGATGCCACCACGCTTACTGAAGCTGGTTACGTTGGTGAAGACGTAGAAAACATCATCCAGAAGTTATTGCAAAAATGCGATTACGATGTAGAAAAAGCGCAGCGCGGTATCGTTTACATTGATGAAATTGATAAGATTTCTCGAAAGTCAGATAATCCTTCGATTACGCGTGATGTGTCTGGTGAAGGTGTGCAGCAAGCTTTGCTTAAACTCATTGAAGGAACCATAGCGTCTGTGCCTCCTCAGGGCGGTCGTAAGCATCCACAGCAGGAGTTTTTGCAGGTTGATACCTCTAAGATTTTATTTATCTGTGGTGGTGCTTTTGCTGGCCTTGATAAAGTCATTGAGCAACGTGCCCATACGGGAACGGGGATTGGTTTTGGCTCTGCAATAAAAGACATTAGCAATAAGTCGAAAGAAGGCGAGCTACTTAAAAAGGTTGAGCCAGAAGACTTGGTTAAATATGGTCTTATTCCTGAATTTATCGGGCGATTGCCGGTTCTTACCAGCCTTGAAGAGCTAAGTGAAGAAGCGCTTATTCAAATATTGCGCGAACCGAAAAACTCACTGACTAAACAATATGCTGCTTTATTCTCGCTCGAAGATACAGAGCTAGAGTTTAGAGATGACGCCTTACAGGCTATCGCTAAGAAAGCGATGTCGCGTAAAACCGGTGCCCGGGGCTTACGTTCAATAGTGGAAGCAGTGTTGCTTGATACTATGTATGAGCTGCCTTCTATGTCTAATGTGAGCAAGGTGGTGGTTGATGAAACCGTGATCCGCGGCGAATCTAAACCTATCCTCATTTACGATAGTGCGTCGGATAAAAAATCCATCTCGGAATAAATTCCGCATCAAAAATTGTATAGGCTCCTTCGGGAGCCTTTTTGTTTTCTGCGTTAAATTCACGATATTTCCCAGATCACGCAAGTTGGAATTGGTATAACTCTTTTTTCGCTTACGCTTTTATGCTCTAGTAATAGAGCAAAAGAAACACCTATTAGGGATTGTTTCAGTTTTTCGTTTGAACTTTTTGTGCTAAGCCCCATATACAATTTCATTGCGAAGATTTTCCTTTTTATTACACGAGACAATATATGACCAAAGAGAATGTTGATTACACAGAAATGCCGGTGCTGGCATTACGTGATGTGGTGGTTTATCCGCATATGGTTATTCCCTTATTTGTCGGTCGCGAGAAGTCGATACGTTGCTTAGAAGCGGCGATGGATAAAGACAAACAAATATTTTTAGTTGCCCAAAAAGACGCCAGTACTGACGAGCCTCAGACTGACGATATTTTTACGGTCGGTACTATAGCGACCATCCTACAATTGCTGAAGCTGCCTGATGGCACAGTGAAGGTCTTGGTCGAAGGGAATCAGCGTGCGCAAATCGCTGATTTTGTCAGCACTGAAGATTTCTTTGTGGCTAATATTTCTAATAAAGAAGATCTTGAGGTAGAAGAGAACGAGCAGGAAGTCATTATTCGCTCGGCTATTTCACAATTTGAAGGGTATGTGAAACTTAACAAAAAAATTCCGCCGGAAGTTTTGACGTCGTTAAGTGGAATTGAACAAGCAGCGCGATTAGCAGACACCATGGCTGCGCATATGCCGCTCAAGCTAGCCGAGAAGCAAAAAGTATTAGAGATGGATCAAGTGAATGATCGACTTGAATACTTAATGGCCTTAATGGAAAGCGAAATTGATTTGCTGCAGGTAGAAAAGAAAATTCGTACCCGTGTTAAAAAGCAAATGGAAAAGAGCCAGCGTGAGTACTATCTAAATGAGCAAATGAAAGCTATTCAAAAAGAGCTTGGCGAATTAGATGAAGCACCTGATGAGTTTGAAGCGCTCAGTAAAAAAATTGACGATGCCAAAATGCCAGAGGAAGCCAAAAAGAAGGCGACTACTGAGCTGAGCAAACTGAAAATGATGTCACCTATGTCGGCAGAAGCTACTGTTGTACGTAGTTACATTGATTGGCTGACTAATGTGCCTTGGACGAAGCGTAGCGCGGTTAAGAAAGACTTAGCTGCGGCTGATAAGCTCCTCGATACTGAGCATTACGGACTAGAAAAAGTCAAAGAACGTATTATCGAGTATTTAGCGGTTCAGCAGCGTGTTAGAAAGCTCAAAGGACCTATCTTGTGTTTGGTAGGCCCTCCTGGAGTGGGTAAAACGTCACTAGGGCAATCAATAGCGAAGGCAACTGGTCGTAAGTATGTACGGATGGCCCTTGGTGGCGTGCGCGACGAGGCTGAAATACGCGGTCATCGACGCACGTACATCGGTTCAATGCCAGGAAAGCTGATCCAAAAAATGGCCAAAGTCGGGGTGAAGAATCCGCTATTTTTGCTAGATGAAATTGACAAAATGTCTTCAGATATGCGCGGCGATCCGTCTTCAGCGTTATTAGAAGTACTCGATCCTGAACAAAACAGCACCTTTAGCGACCACTACTTAGAAGTCGATTACGATCTATCTGATGTCATGTTCGTGGCGACGTCTAATAGCATGGATATCCCCGGCCCGTTGTTAGACAGAATGGAAGTCATTCGCTTGTCTGGCTACACAGAAGACGAAAAGCTAAACATTGCAACGCGTCATTTGCTTGAAAAGCAAATTAGCCGTAACGGCCTGAAAAGCAAAGAATTAGTCATTGAAGAATCAGCCATAATTGGCATGATCCGTCATTACACCCGTGAAGCGGGTGTGCGAAGCTTAGAGCGCGAAATTTCCAAAGTGTGCCGCAAAGCAGTTAAAAACATCTTACTCAATAAAGACACTAAAACCGTTACTGTAACGGAGAAAAATTTATCTGAGTATTTAGGTGTGCAGCGTTTTGACTATGGCAAAGCAGAGGACAACAACCAAATCGGTCAAGTCACTGGCTTAGCGTGGACCCAAGTCGGCGGTGAATTGTTGACCATTGAAGCAACCTCAGTCGTAGGTAAGGGTAAAATGACCTCTACCGGTTCGCTAGGGGATGTTATGCAAGAGTCTATTCAAACTGCGATGACGGTGGTCCGTAGTCGATCTGAAAAATTGCGCATAAACAGTGATTTTCATGAAAAGCGCGATATCCATGTTCACGTGCCTGAAGGCGCTACACCGAAAGATGGCCCAAGTGCAGGTATCGGCATGTGCACAGCGTTAATTTCAGCGCTTACGGGCAATCCTGTACGTTGTGACGTCGCCATGACAGGTGAAATTACTCTGCGTGGTGAAGTGTTAGCGATAGGCGGTTTGAAAGAAAAATTATTGGCGGCGCATAGAGGCGGAATAAAAACAGTTATCATTCCAAAAGAGAACGAACGTGATTTACAAGAGATCCCAGATAATGTAAAACAAGACCTGTCAATTCACCCAGTACGCTGGATTGACGACGTTTTAGAGCTGGCATTGCAAGAAAATCCCGAACGTTTTAGCCTCGAAAAGCCAACTAAGGGTAAAAAATAACCACTTAACGCTGGTTTTTTTGTTTTTTTTGGAAAATAGGGCTTCACACAGCAATAAGTTGTGGTAGCCTTTATCCCAGTTTCGCTTTAGGCCTTGTCACAAAAGGGATTGCGGCGATATCTAGAAAGTTAAAATTTTGTGAATATATGCTTGAAGTTCGAATTTAAGCTTGGTATAACGTTTTTCGCATTTTTGTTTTGCGGAAACTCATATAATAACAATTGAAGGGGATCATATTGTGAATAAGTCTCAACTTATCGACCAAATCGCTGCAAGTGCAGACATTTCTAAAGCAGCTTCAGGACGTGCACTAGATGCATTGACTGACGCAATCACTGCAGCACTTAAGGAAGGTGATCAAGTTGCTCTTGTTGGTTTCGGTACTTTCTCAGTACGTGAGCGTGCTGCTCGCAGTGGACGTAATCCACAAACTGGCGAAACGATTCAAATTTCTGCAGCTAAAGTTCCGTCTTTTAAAGCGGGTAAAGCCCTAAAAGACGCTTGTAACTAAGCTCTGCTTTTCCATTAAAAAGGCGATGATTTATCATCGCCTTTTGTTTATCTGCTGTTAATTATGATTACGTTTAATATATAATCCTGCCTCTTTAGGTCAACACGCCCTAATCATTAGTAAAAATTCAGCTTATCTAAAGCAACTCATTTGGAGTTAGAAACGAACATGTTGGAAAGAATCAGAGAGGGAACCCAGGGCACTTGGGCCATGGCTATCCTAGGATTGGTTATTTTAAGTTTTGTATTTGCCGGTGTCGGTAGTTATATCAATTCGTCTGCCGATACGGCAGCGGCTAAGGTCAACGACGATACGATATCGCAAGCCGACCTTGAACGCGCTTATCAGAATGAGCGCGGTCGTATGGAATCTCAGTACGGAGAGGCATTTGCAGCCTTAACTGCTGATAGCGCTTATTTACAACAATTTAGGCAGGGCGTTTTAGACCGCCTAATTGGCGATAAACTAATCGAACAAGCAGCTGTGGACTTAGGTTTACGCGTGAGCGATGCACAAATTAAACAAGCTATTGTGGCGATGCCTGAATTTCAGTTTGATGGCAAATTCGATAACGAACGTTATTTAGCCGTTTTACGTCAAGCCGGATTTCAGCCTAACGATTTCCGTGATTATATGCGCGTTGACATGACAAGACGTCAGCTTTCAAACGCACTGTTAGGTTCTGAGTTTACCTTGCTCGAAGAAACGACACAGGCTTATAAACTTCAACAGCAAACACGTGACGCTCGCTATTTAACTGTCCCAGCAGACATGTTTAAAGGCGACGTAACTGTATCGCAAAGTGATGTTGAAAATTACTACCAAGCTAATATCACTCAATTCGACACGCAGCAACAAGTGAGCTTGGCGTATGTTGAACTATCAGTAGACGACTTGTTAGCCGGTATCGAAGTGTCTGAAGATGAAGCTGAGCAATATTACGAGCAAAATATTCAAGACTTTAGAACCCAAGAAGAACGTCGAGCATCACACATTCTGATTGAGTTTGGCGACGACCAGCAAAAGGCTGAACAGCAAGCTGAAGACATTCTAGCTAAAATTAATAACGGTGAAGACTTTGCTGAATTGGCTGAAACGTTTTCAAGCGATACCTTTAGTGCTGAAAATGGCGGAGATTTAGACTGGTTCAGTATGGGAATGATGGACCCTGCATTCGAAGATGCTGCTTTTGCATTGCAAAACGTAGGTGACGTGTCAGACGTGGTCGAAAGTGAGTTTGGTTTTCACATTATCAAATTAACGGACGTTAAGCCTGAAGAAACAAGCCCTTTTGCAGATGTTAAAGAAGATGTTATTGCTAAGCTTAAAGCTGAACGTGCTGAAGAAGAGTTTTACGCTAAACAATTGCGTATGGCGGAAGTGGCGTTTGAAACACCTGACACTCTTGATGAAGTGGCAGCCATTGCAGAAGTCGATGTGAAAACTACGGTCATGTTTAGCCAAGATAGTGCACCGCAAGCGGTTAACTATCCTAATGTGGTTTCTCAAGCATTCTCAGACGAGCTAATTAACGACCAAGTTAACAGTGACGTAATCGAGCTAGAGGACAATCATGTTATGTTTATCCGTGTGGCAGACTACGAAGCACAGCGCACCAAGTCACTAGATGAAGTGTCAGTTGAAATTAACGATATCTTATTAGCTGAGCAAGCGCAGCAGGCAGCTAAAGAGTGGGCTGAAACGGTATTGTCAGATATTCAATCACAGCAGGATGTTAGTGATAAACTGCAAACCAAAGGAATTGAGTGGCAAGAACAAAACGCGGTGACGAGAAATGCGTCACAAGTTTCACCGGCAGTTGTTACCGCTTTGTTTAAACTAACAGACGGCGAAGAATCAAATGGACAAGTTGTTGAATTGTTCAACGGTGATGTCGCTTTGGTTCAATTACTTGAGGTTAATGAAGGCGCTGATTTACCAAGTTCTGATGCAGCGGCATTACAGAATCGGTTAACGACGATGCGTGCACAGTTTACCTATAGTGAATTTATCAATGCATTACGTGAACAAGCTGACGTAGAAATATATTAAGCTTTTCTCACTGTAAAAAAGGAGCTTAGGCTCCTTTTTTATTGGTTAATTTATGTGCTCGTTAACCACAGCATGACGGTATAGAACGCAGCAATGATTGCTGAGAACACTAAGATGTAGATAAACCCTTGTTTTCCTTGGCGTAAAGAAAACCCCCGTAGCCTAAGGTAGGCAAACCACAGCAAGCATAAAATCAATGGGAGTAAAAAAAGTAGGCGAAGCACTATTTCTCCTTATTATTGGTTTTCTTATGCCTATCATAAACACTTTACTGTCTTGAATAAACGGCAATCTAAATACGCCTGAGATTGTAAATCGCAAAATTTTTTCTTTGACGCAGATTAATTTTGCGATTTGTTGGGCTTTTGCTGAGGAAACGCATATAATCCGCGCGAATTTTTAATCGCACTTTTATCATTTGTAATCGGAGACCTATCATGGCCTTAGAACGTACTTTTTCAATTATCAAGCCAGACGCAGTAGCTAAAAATGTTATTGGCGCAATCTACAACCGTTTTGAAAGCGCAGGCCTACGCATTGTTGCTTCTAAAATGATTCACCTTAGCAAAGAGCAAGCTGAAGGATTCTATGCTGAGCACAGCGAACGTCCTTTCTTTGCTGCTTTGGTAGAATTTATGACATCTGGTCCTGTTATGGTTCAGGTTTTAGAAGGTGAAAACGCAGTTGTTAAAAACCGTGAAATCATGGGCGCTACTAACCCAGCTGAAGCTCTTGCGGGTACGTTACGTGCAGATTATGCAGCATCTATTGATGAGAATGCTTGTCACGGTTCTGATGCGCCTGAATCTGCAGCACGCGAAATTGCTTACTTCTTCTCTGACGAAGAAATTTGCCCACGCACTCGTTAATCTAATTAACGCTGGTAAGTAAGGGAGCCTAGGCTCCCTTTTGCGATCTAAATGCGCGACAACGCCTAACAAAATGGTAGTTTTCGCGTAAAAAATGTACACTAGTTTCTTTTATTTGAGGTACCCCGTTTCATGTCACAAGTGATGTCAGCAAAACCGACTAAAATCAATTTACTTAACTTCAACCGAGCTGGTTTAAGGGAGTATTTTAGTTCGATTGGTGAAAAGCCATTTCGTGCTGACCAAGTGATGAAATGGATTTATCAGGCAGGCGTGTCTGATTTTGATCAAATGACTAATTTGAACAAAGCACTACGTGAAAAGCTTAAAATGCAATGTGAAGTCAAAGCTCCTGAAATCGCTTATCAGCAAGGCGCTACTGATGGCACCATCAAGTTCGCACTTCGCTTAGAAGGTGGCCAAGAAGTTGAAACCGTGTGGATCCCAGATGCTGACCGTGCGACCTTGTGCGTGTCCTCACAGGTGGGCTGCGCGTTAGAATGCACATTCTGTTCAACTGCTCAGCAGGGGTTCAATCGTAATTTGAGCGTAGCAGAAATCATCGGCCAAGTATGGCGAGTGGCAACCACCATAGGCTTGTCGAATGACAGTGCCAAGCGACCAATCACCAATGTGGTCATGATGGGTATGGGTGAACCATTGCTCAATTTGAAGAACGTGGTTCCCGCAATGGACTTAATGCTGGACGATCTAGCCTTCGGATTATCAAAGCGCCGCGTTACCCTTAGTACTTCAGGGGTTGTACCTGCTTTAGATATGCTAGGTGATCAAATCGATGTGGCATTGGCTATTTCTTTACATGCCCCCGATGACACCTTACGTGACGAAATTGTGCCGATTAACAAGAAATACCCTATCCAAGAATTTTTGGCGGGTGTTCGCCGTTATCTCGCCAAATCAAATGCCAACCAAGGTAAAGTGACGGTTGAATACGTCATGCTCAACGGTATTAATGACAGTACCGACCAAGCACATGCGTTAGCTAAGGTCTTGGCAGATACACCAAGCAAAATTAATCTTATCCCTTTTAACCCGTACCCTGGCTCACCTTATAGCCGTTCAAGCAATTCGCGAATTGATCGCTTTGCTAAAGTGCTATCAAGTTATGGATTGATGGTCGTTGTACGTAAAACGCGTGGCGATGATATTGATGCTGCGTGTGGCCAGTTAGTAGGCGATGTGGTGGACAGAACCAAACGAATGTTGAAAAAACAGATGAAGGGTGATGAAATTTCGGTAAAAATGCAACATTGAGTATTAACCGAGTGATCGCTATGAAATTTTTTCGCTTTTTCGTTGTTGTGTTAATATTTGGGCTAAGCGCTTGCGCTAGCCAAAATAGCGGTACCGCAGTAGACGATTTTGACAAACAAAAAGCAGCAAAAACCCGTTTATCACTAGGACTTACTTATCTAGAAAATGGTAACTATAGTCAAGCTAAGTTCAATCTTGATAAAGCGTTGGCGTTTGCGCCTAATCTAGCCGATGTGCATTATGGAATGGCATACTATTACCAGAACGTTGAAGAGCCTGAATCAGCGTCTAAGGCCTATCAAAAAGCTATCAGCTTAGCTCCAAAAAACGCCGACATCGCTAACAGTTACGGCGCTTTTTTGTGCGCACAAGGTGATTATGAACAAGCCAAAGAGTATTTCTTTAAAGCCCTTAATAGCGATGTTTATAACTCATCTGCAGAGACTTATGAAAACCTAGCGTTGTGCAGCCAAAGTCAAAATGCATTTGACGATGCTATCGGCTTTCTGAAGGACGCGCTAAATCATCAGCCAGGGCGTGCTAAAAGTTTATTTTTGTTAGCACAGGTTCAATTACAAGCGAATAGGTTCGCCGCAGCGAGAGACAGCTTACGTCGATACGAAAAAGTCGCTTCTGTATCAGCACAAAGTTTGTGGTTAGCTGTCAAAATAGAGCAGGGGGCAGGCGCCCCGAAACGTGCGACTGATTATGCCAATATGTTACTCAGTTTGTACCCTGACTTTCAGCCCGCAAGAGATTATATTAACGGTATTGACGTCACTAGTACGCCAGAACCGACGGTCAATGCACCTGAGGTTAAGCCTAAAGCCGACTCAGTAAAGGACAGCTTGCCTGCCAGTCAGTATCACGTTGTGACAGCGAAAGAGAATCTTTATCGCCTTTCTCTGCAATATAACGTTAAGATGAAGAAACTAATGGAATGGAATGATATTTCAGATCCTGCTTCTATCTACATTGGGCAAAAGTTGATTGTCGTCGAGCCTAAATAGCCATCCTAATTAATTGTAAATATAAGAGTAGCGTTAGTTAAATGAGTGAAGAAGTACAACATGTCGAAGAGCCTCAAGTACAGGGCCCAGGTCCTGTATTAAAAGCTGCGCGTATAGAAAAGGGATTGACGGTGGAACAAATCGCCAATCGGATTCACTTAAAACCAAGTTTGGTCAGTGCGTTAGAAGAAGATGTATACGACCAAGGTATTTCGATGACCTTCATTAAGGGCTATCTTAAACTTTATGCACGCCAGGTTGATGTATCTGAAGCGCAAGTGCTCGACGGCTTAGACAACCTAGATACCCATAAAAAAGAACCCGCTAAATTGCAAAGCTTCTCCCGTCGCGTGGCCCATCAAGCCAATGACGATAAGCTGATGTTAGTCACCTATCTTATTTTAGCCGTCGTTGTAGCCTTGGTGGTTATCTGGTGGTTTCAGCAAAGCGATAACGATAAAGTCGACATTTTAGATACCCCAGCCACACAAACTGACACCTCAGGCTTTACACAAGAAGAGTTGTCGTCCACTGATGAGCTTGAACTTGATGAATCCGCTTCACGTGACATCGCTGAAAACCAAGTTGCTGTATCGGGGAGTCTACCAAAAAATGAAGTTGAGCAAGCCGAGGGCGATGTATCAACCGATGCCTTAGAGTCAACTCAACCTGAAATCGATACTCAAACTGCTGGCGAGTCAGTTAGCAACGATGATGACAGTAATCTAGATAGCACAGTTGATAGCAGATTAAATAGCGCGGTAAACAACAGCATTGATACGAACGCTCAAAACACATCGAACGCGGGCAATAGTCTACGCGAAGAGGCGGCAGCGAAACTTGGCGAGCCAGTGGACGTTGTTTTCACTTTTGCTGATGATTGTTGGGTAAGCGTTATTGATGCGACAGGCGAAACAATTGCCATTGGCGTTAAGGTCGCGGGCCGGGTAATGAGCATCTCAGGCATTGCTCCGTTTGAAATTATTTTAGGGGCCCCGAGCGTAGTGCAAATAAAATATGCCGATAAAGATGTCGATATGTCATTTTTAGCCCCCAATAGTACCGCTAAATTTTCGTTGCCTAGGGCATAAATCATAAACAGTTAAATTGTAAGTGCTTGGCGTCAATTTTCAGCACAAGTTACACGTTATCAAATTGAGTTAGGAAACAGCATGTTTGCAGAGTCACCGATAAAACGCAGAGAATCAACCAGAATTAATGTGGGCAGCGTTCCTATTGGCGGGGGAGCCCCCATAGCCGTGCAATCAATGACCAATACCTTAACAACTGATGTTGCGGCAACGGTGGCGCAAATTAAGCGCATTGTTGCAGTAGGCGGCGAAATTGTACGCGTGTCTGTGCCTACTATGGATGCGGCCGAAGCGTTTAAGCAAATAAAGCAACAGGTGGATATTCCATTGATTGCCGATATCCACTTTGATTACCGTATCGCCTTAAAAGTAGCGGAATACGGCGTAGACTGCCTACGTATTAATCCGGGGAACATTGGCAGCATGGAGCGAGTTCGTTCTGTGGTGGATTGCGCCAAAGACAAGGGTATTCCAATACGGATTGGGGTTAACGGTGGCTCCCTCGAAAAAGACCTGCAAGAGAAATACGGCGAGCCGACACCTGAGGCACTCGTGGAGTCTGCTATGCGCCACGTAGATATCTTGGACAAATTGAATTTCGACCAGTTTAAAGTCAGTGTTAAGGCTTCCGATGTATTTCTAGCGGTGGGCGCTTATCGTGCGTTGGCTAAAAAGATTGATCAGCCGCTGCATTTAGGGATCACCGAGGCCGGTGGCTTTCGCGCTGGTGCCGTAAAAAGTGCGGTTGGCCTTGGCATGCTATTAGCTGAAGGTATCGGCGATACGATCCGTATTTCTTTAGCTGCTGATCCTGTCGAGGAAATCAAAGTGGGCTTTGATATTTTAAAGTCGCTACGTATCCGTTCTCGTGGGATTAACTTTATCGCCTGCCCGAGTTGTTCTCGCCAAGAGTTTGATGTGATAAGCACAGTTAACGCGCTTGAATCACGTTTAGAAGATTTATTGACCCCCATGGATGTGTCAATTATTGGCTGCGTAGTGAATGGGCCAGGGGAAGCTGAAGTCTCTGACTTAGGGCTAACGGGTGCGCGAAATATGAGTGGATTTTACGTAGATGGTAAACGTCAAAAAGAACGTTTGTCTAACGATGACTTGGTCGACCAACTCGAAAAACGCATACGCGCCAAAGCAGCCTTACTTGATAGCAGTAAGAAAATCGACATAAAGCATCTTGGATAATAGCCAACTTAGGCAAAAAAGCGTGATAAAGCGGAGTCTTCGTTTACGTTTACCAACAACGCCCCTATAATACGGGGCTTTTCAATACTATCTAGTCAAAGAGAATTTCCTTAGTGTCTAAACAAATACAGGCAATACGAGGCATGAATGATTGCCTTCCTGAACAGTCGGGCTTATGGCAATGGGCTGAGAAAGCGATCCGTGAAGTCGTTGCCAGTTATGGTTATCAAGAAGTCCGTACACCAATCGTTGAAAGCACCGATCTTTTTAAGCGCTCTATTGGCGAAGTGACCGATATTGTCGAAAAAGAAATGTATACCTTTGCTGATCGAAATGACGACAGTTTAACCCTGCGCCCTGAAGGCACCGCTAGTGTGGTGCGTGCTGGTAATGAACACGGTTTGTTGTACAACCAGCAACAACGCTTGTGGTACATGGGCCCTATGTTTCGTCATGAACGTCCGCAAAAGGGGCGCTACCGCCAGTTTCATCAATTTGGGGTCGAAGTATTTGGTTTAGCCGGTCCTGACATTGATGCAGAAGTGATTGCCTTGAGCGCCCGTTTATGGAAAAAGTTCGGCATTTCCGAGCAAGTCACGTTAGAACTAAACTCATTGGGCTCTAACCAAGCGCGTGAAACCTATCGTCAAGCCTTAGTAGAGTATTTACTGGAAAGGAAAGAACACCTAGACGAAGACAGTTTACGCCGTTTACAGAGCAATCCTTTGCGCGTATTAGATAGTAAGAATCCCCAGGTGCAAGCCGCTATCACGGACGCTCCAAGCTTGATTGATTACTTAGATGCTGAATCTAAAGAACATTTTCAAGCATTGTGTGAACGTTTAGACGCCTTAGGTATCCAATACCGAGTTAATCCACGTTTAGTTCGCGGGTTAGACTATTACAACCGTACCGTTTTTGAATGGGTGACCGATAGTTTAGGTGCTCAAGGAACTGTTTGTGCAGGCGGCCGTTATGATGGCCTAGTTGAACAATTAGGCGGTAAAACGACCCAAGGTGTAGGGTTTGCCATCGGTTTGGAACGTTTGGTGTTAATGCTGCAAGCAAATGGGGCTGAAGAGTTTGTCCCCTCTCCGGTAGATGTATATGTTACGGCCATGGGAGATGAAGTTGAACTATACGCCTTAAAAATAGCGGAAAGTTTGCGTGATGTCATGCCAAGCCTTAGAGTACAAACCCATTTCGGTGGCGGAAACTTTAAGAAGCAGATGAAGCGCGCAGATAAAAGTGCTGCGCGAGTAGCCTTGGTTTTAGGTGAGAGTGAACAGCAAGAAGCGCAGGTTAGCATTAAATTTTTACGTGAAGATAAACCTCAAATTCGAGTTGCACGCTCCGAACTTGAGTCGACGTTAAGTACGTTATTTTCACTTTAATACAAATTTAACAAAAAATTAGTCGCTGCTTATATTCAAAGTGGTGCAGCAGTGAGAGGAAGTTGCGATGGAACATTACGAAACAGAAGAACAACAAGTTGAAGCGATCAAGCGATTTTGGAAAGAGAACGGTACCGCAATTATTGTTGGCGCTGTTCTTGGTTTAGGTGGTCTTTGGGGCTGGCGTTATTACAACGATGAACAAATCGCTGCAAAAGAACAAGCCTCTGCTGCCTTTGAATCGCAAACTGCTGCTTTGTTGGCAGAAGATGCTAACTTTGGTCAAGCAAAACAGTATATCGATGAAAATAGTGATACAGGTTATGCATTGTTAATGGCTTTTCAGCTTGCTCAACAAGCCATCGACCGTAAAGATCTTAGCGAAGCTGAAAAGCAGCTAGAATTTGCTGCGGCTAATAGCCAGAACGAAGCCGTAAATGCGCTTGCAAATTTACGTTTAGCTCGCGTTCAACTCGCATTAGAGCAACCAGAAAAAGCGCTTGCCAGTGCAGAGAATATAACGACTGCTGCGTTTAGTGCTCAGCAACAGGAAATCAAAGGCGACATTTACGTTAAGCAAGAAATGTTTGATAAAGCCCGCAGTGCATACAGCGCAGCAGTGGCAGCGAACTCAGCGAACACGGTTGTTAAAATGAAGCTAGATAACCTAGCACTTGCGGCGAATGGGTAGGGAATTATACGTGAACAAAGCATTACTGCCTTTATTAGTCATTAGTACCCTTGGTTTATCAGCGTGTAGCACAGTTTCAGGCTGGTTTGCCGACGATGAAGAACTTGAAATCCGCACGCTTAAGCCTATTAACGCCGAATTTACTCCAACTACCTTGTGGGATACTGAGCTGGGCGATGGTATTTCGCACTACTTTTCTAGATTAAAGCCGGCTGTTGGTTATGACATGGTCTTTGCTGCTAATCGCCAAGGTAAAGTCGCGGCGTTTAATAAGGAAACTGGCAAAGAGATATGGCATAAAGATTATGCGGTTTATAACAATGAAGGGTTTACATCCAGCATTACCAATTTATGGTCAAGCGGCGCCTCTGCCAAAATCGCAGGCGGACTCGCTGTCGCCTATGAAACTCTATTCTTTGGCACAGAAAATGGCGATGTTACAGCGCTTGATGTGCACACCGGCGAAGAAAAGTGGACTGTAACAATTAAAGGTGAAGTGTTAGCCGCACCTGCGATTGATGAAGGGGTGGTTGTTATTAACACCGGCTCGGGCACCATGTTTGGGCTAGATGCTGAATCAGGAGAAGAAATTTGGTCTTATGAGTCAGATGTTCCTCCTTTGTCGTTGCGTGGTATTGCCGCGCCTGTAGCTGCAAACGGTGGCGCAATTGTCGGTACCGCCTCGGGTAAATTAGCGGTCAATATATTAGGAACAGGACAAACAGCGTGGGAGCAGCCTATAGGCTCTGCAACTGGGGCGACTGAGCTTGATCGTATTGTTGACATAGACAGCAAGCCATTGATTGCAGGCGGCGTCATTTACGTTATTTCGTTCGATGGTAGCTTAGCGTCCGTTGAGCTTAGAAGCGGTCGAACCATTTGGAAACGTGAGTATAAATCTTACCGTCGCCTGACGCAAGCGGGAAACAGCCTGTTCGTTGTTGACTCAGACAGTAACGTATACGCCCTAGATGCTAGAAACGGCATTGAAAAATGGAGCCAAAGCGCACTGAAGAAGCGTTTACTCACAGCCGCAGAGCCTATTGGTGATTATTTAGTGGCTGGTGATAAATGGGGCTTCCTTCACTTTTTTGACCAAGCAGAAGGAAAAATTGTCGCTCGCGTTGATGTCGGCGGAGATGACGAAGACGAAAGTATTTACAGTGCCCCAGTGGTTGATGGCAACATACTGTATACTCAGACTCGTGACGGTAAGTTAGTAGCCATTCAGGTTCCCTAATTTAACCCTAAGTGACCAAGGTCACGTTATTAGTATTAATCGGCTTGGGATGTTCCTGAGCCGTTTGCGTTTTAAGGATTGTGAAATATGTTACCCGTTGTCGCCTTAGTTGGCCGCCCTAATGTGGGGAAATCCACGTTGTTCAATCGTCTGACGCGCACGCGAGATGCGTTAGTCGCGGATTTTCCTGGATTAACCCGAGACCGTAAGTACGGTCAGGCTAACTATGAAGGCTTGCAGTTTATTGTTGTTGATACTGGCGGTATTAGCGGTGATGAGCAAGGCATAGATATGGCGATGGCTAATCAGTCTTTGATGGCGATTGATGAAGCTGATGTTGTGTTATTTTTGGTCGATGCTCGGGTTGGATTGACCGGTGCTGATCAAGGTATTGCAGAACACTTACGTAAACAGAATAAGTCTGTTTACGTGGTGGCGAACAAGGTTGATGGTATTGATGGTGACAGTGAAAGTGCAGATTTCTTTGCGCTCGGTTTGGGGGACGTAAATCAAATTGCCGCCGCTCATGGCCGTGGGGTAACCCAATTATTGACCCATACGTTAATGCCGCTTGCTGAACAGTTTCCAGACATGCAGGTGCCTGAAGAAGAAGAGATAACCCAAGAGCAAGATGCAGAAAAGCAATTAGAGAAGCTACTTGCATCTCCAATAAAACTAGCGATTGTTGGCAAACCTAACGTAGGTAAGTCCACACTGACTAATCGAATTTTAGGTGAAGAGCGCGTGGTGGTGTATGACCAACCTGGTACAACCCGCGACAGTATTTTTATTCCGATGGAGCGAGATGGTCGCGAGTACGTACTAATTGACACGGCCGGTGTACGTCGTCGTAGGAGTATTTCAGAAGCGGTTGAGAAATTTTCAATTGTAAAAACCTTGCAAGCTATCGAAGAAGCTAACGTGGTGCTGTTGGTCATTGATGCTCAAGAAGGAATAACTGATCAAGATCTAAGCTTGTTAGGCTTTGTGCTCAACTCGGGTCGTTCATTAGTTTTGGCCGTCAACAAGTGGGACGGACTTGATAAAGATGTCAAAGACGAAATAAAGCGTGAACTTGATAGACGGTTAGGGTTTATTGATTTTGCCCGTCTTCATTTTATTTCAGCGCTTCATGGTACCAATGTGGGGCATTTGTTTGAGTCTGTTCAAGAAGCGTATAACAGCGCTACCAAGCGGATTAATACCTCTATGTTGACGCGCATCATGGATATGGCCCAAGCCGATCATCAGCCACCAGTGGTGCGTGGTCGTCGAGTCAAAATGAAATATGCCCATGCTGGTGGTTACAACCCGCCGATCATTGTTATTCATGGTAATCAGGTGAAAGACTTGCCAGATTCTTACAAGCGTTACATGATGAATTACTTTCGTAAATCATTAAAAGTCATGGGGACTCCCATAAAGGTTGAATTTCGTGAGGGGGCAAACCCCTATGAAAGTAATACCAATACCATGACGGACTCACAACGCCGAAAGCGTAAGATGCTTATGCGTATGCATAAAAATAACAAGTGATTTTGATATAGCCTTATCGCGTATCAATAGCGCACACTGGTATAACAACAAAAAGCCTCCTTAACGACAATTAAGGGGGCTTTTTTGTTGGTAACAGCTTTGGCTAAATTTGTGTTACTTCACCGTGCTTTTTACTTCCCCGTCCGCAAAACGGTTGGTAATCACGTCGCCTTCAGTGAGGGCTTTTTGGCTTTTCACCACCTTATCGTCTTTAAAGGTAATACTGTACCCTCGTGCTAACGTCGATAATGGGCTGACGGTGTCCAGTAAATGGCTTGCGTTGGCGAGGGTTAATTGACGCTGCTCTAAGCCGCGCTGCCAAGCTTGGGTGAGGCGCTGAGATAACATGCTATGTGTTTGTTGTTTTTCTTTTAATAAAGCTTTAGGCGAAAACTGCGACAGTTTACTGCTGAGATTAATGCTCGACTGCTTAGCACGCATCAAGCGAGTTGACATGTTATGGGTGATCGCAGTGAGTTGGTTATCAACCCGTTGCATATGTTGGCGAAGTTGGTTCTTCGGATGATAAGCATGAAGTTCTTGGCTGAGGGATTGTTGTTGATATTGCAGCTCTTTAATCAAAGTGCGCGCATTTTTATATAAGCGATCGCGTTTCGCTAAAAGTGTGTTGAGCATTTCTACTTGTGACTGGCTAACGAGCTCTGCAGCTGCTGATGGGGTAGGGGCGCGCAAGTCCGCGACAAAGTCAGCGATGGTAACATCTACTTCATGGCCTACGGCACTGACAATCGGTAACACGCTGTTATGAATAGCCCATGCAACATTTTCTTCGTTGAAGCACCATAAGTCTTCCAACGAGCCGCCACCACGGCCAACAATGAGAACGTCTACCTCTTTGCGCTGGTTGGCAATCTCTATCGCGCGGCAAATCTGCCGACTGGCGCTAACACCCTGCACCTGAGTGGGATAAATAACAACCTCTACCGCCGGATTACGGCGTTTCAACACGGTGAGAATATCATGCAGCGCAGCGCCTGTAGCTGAAGTGACTACGCCAATACGACTAATATGACTAGGGAGCGGTTGTTTGTTTTGACTGGCAAACAATCCCTGTGCAGACAGCGCTTGCTTTAAGGCTTCGAATTGGCGTTTGAGTTGACCTTCGCCCTCAGGCTCAAGATGTTCAACAATTAGTTGATAGTCGCCTCTAGGCTCGTAAATACTTAAGTTTGCCCGCACCAACACCTTGTCGCCCTCTTTAGGGCGAGTCAACACCTTACGGTTAGCACCTTTAAACATAGCGCTCTTTATTTGAGCTCGGTTATCTTTGAGGGTGAAATACCAATGTCCTGAGCTAGCAGCCACGAAATTTGATATTTCAGCGCTCAACCAAACTTGGCCAATTTCAGATTCTAAAACTGAGCGAGCTAGATGATTAAGCTTACTAACAGTAAAGATATTTCGGTTTGCGGGTGACGCACTAAACATAAGGCACAAAATCTTTAATAAATAATAGGAATGCAGTTTACCTGATAAGGTAAAGCCGCTACAATTGCGCCGCAATAAAAACCCATTTAACAGGTGTTGTTGCATGTTACGGATCGCTAAAGAAGCTCTTACGTTTGATGATGTGTTGTTAGTGCCCGGGCACTCAACCGTTCTCCCCCATACCGCAGATTTGAAAACCAAATTGACACGCGGTGTGACCTTAAATATTCCTCTAATTTCAGCCGCTATGGATACAGTATCCGAAGCGCGTTTAGCCATTGCCTTAGCGCAAGAAGGCGGAATTGGTTTTATTCATAAAAATATGCCAGCAGAGGCTCAGGCCGATCACGTTCGTATGGTGAAAAAATATGAAAGTGGTGTTGTATCAGATCCCGTTACTGTATCGCCAAATGCGACTATCGGTGAAATTAATACACTGAGTAAGCATCACGGTTTTTCAGGGTTCCCTGTAGTAGATAAAGACAATGCCTTGGTCGGAATTGTAACAGGCCGCGATTTACGCTTTGAAAGTCGCTTAGACCAACCTATTTCATCTGTGATGACTGGCAAAGACGATTTGGTCACTGTAAAAGAAGGCGCTGATTCAGACCTAGTGCTTGAATTGATGCACGAACACCGAATCGAAAAAATCTTAGTGGTTGATGACGCATTTCGATTGACCGGTTTGATTACCGTTAAAGATTTCCAAAAAGCGGAAAGTAAGCCTAATGCCTGTAAAGACGAATTAGGTCGTTTACGTGTTGGCGCTGCAGTAAGCGTGGGCGCCGGTACTGACGAGCGCATTAAATTGCTAGTTGAAGCCGGCGTTGATGTTTTGTTGATTGACACTTCACACGGCCATTCACAAGGCGTTATCGACAGAGTGAAGAAGGTGCGTGCTGATTTTCCTGATGTACAACTAATTGCCGGTAACGTAGCCACAGGCGCAGGAGCGAAAGCATTAGCTGATGCTGGTGTTGATGCAGTGAAAGTGGGCATTGGTCCAGGGTCAATCTGTACTACGCGTATTGTGACTGGCTGCGGTGTTCCGCAAATTACCGCCGTTTCAGATGCGGTAGAAGCGCTTAAAGACACTGATGTGCCAGTGATTGCCGATGGTGGAATTCGATTCTCTGGGGATATCGCCAAAGCGATTGCCGCTGGTGCAAGCTCAGTTATGGTCGGCAGTATGCTAGCCGGTACTGAAGAAGCACCTGGTGAAGTTGAGTTGTATCAAGGTCGCTACTATAAGTCATACCGCGGCATGGGCTCACTTGGCGCGATGGATCAAAACAACGGTTCTTCAGATCGTTACTTTCAAGACAGTAATAGCGCTGAAAAGCTTGTACCTGAAGGTATTGAAGGTCGCGTTGCATACAAAGGCCCAATTTCAACCATTATTCATCAGCAAATGGGCGGCTTACGCTCAGCGATGGGGTTAACGGGCTCTGCAACTATCGACGATATGCGCACCAAAGCCATGTTCGTTAAAGTGACCGCTGCGGGTATGGGCGAATCTCACGTTCATGATGTGAGCATCACTAAAGAAGCACCAAACTACCGCTTAGGTTAATGATTTATCCCGAATATTGGGCTGGTTTTTAACCAGCCTTTTTTTATCGCCATTGCGCTAATAACACGAGTACCAAGATGACAACAAACATTCACGATCAACGCATACTTATTCTCGACTTCGGCTCACAGTACACCCAACTTATTGCACGTAGAGTGCGTGAAATAGGTGTGTACTGTGAATTATGGGCATCGGATGTGACCGAAGAGCAAATTCGTGAATTTAATCCTAACGGTATTATTTTATCCGGTGGGCCGGAATCTGTTCACGCGATAGATTCGCCACGAGCACCGCAATATGTATTTGAAGCCGGTGTGCCTGTATTTGGCATTTGTTACGGCATGCAAACCATGGCCGAGCAACTAGGTGGTGCAGTGCTAGGGTCAGATATGCGTGAGTTTGGTTATGCGCAAGTTGAAGTGGTTGAGCAAATGGCGTTACTGGATAACATTGAGGATCATGTTAGTCCAAATGGTAACGCATTACTTGATGTGTGGATGAGTCACGGCGACAAAGTCGCAGCGGTGCCAGAAGGGTTTATCACCGCGGCGAAAACAGATAGTTGTCCGTTTGCGGCAATTGTTCACCCTGAAAAGCAATTCTACGGTGTGCAATTTCACCCAGAAGTCACCCACACACGCCAAGGGCAGCGCATGTTGTCGCATTTCGTATTAGATATATGTCAGTGCGAAAAGCTTTGGACTCCGGGCGCGATCATCGAAGATGCGGTTGAACGCATGAAAGAACAAATCGGTGATGATGAAGTGATCCTAGGATTATCTGGTGGGGTTGATTCCTCCGTGGTGGCCATGTTGTTGCACCGAGCGATAGGCAAGAACTTAACGTGCGTATTTGTAGACAACGGTTTACTTCGGTTAAACGAAGGTCAACAAGTCATGGACATGTTTGGCGATCATTTTGGTTTAAATATCATCAAAATTGACGCAGAAGAACGTTTCTTATCTGCATTAGCTGGTACTGACGAACCTGAAGCGAAACGTAAAATCATTGGCCGTGTCTTTGTCGAAGTGTTCGATGAAGTATCGAAGAAGCTAAAAAATGCTAAGTGGTTAGCTCAGGGCACCATTTACCCAGATGTTATCGAATCTGCTGGTTCTGCGACCGGCAAAGCGCATGTGATTAAATCTCACCATAATGTTGGCGGCCTACCTGCAGATATGCAAATGGGCTTGGTTGAGCCTTTACGTGAGTTATTCAAAGATGAAGTGCGTAAAATTGGTCTCGAACTCGGTTTACCCTATGACATGCTTTATCGCCACCCTTTCCCTGGTCCAGGTTTAGGTGTGCGCGTGTTGGGTGAAATTAAGAAAGAATATTGCGATCTATTACGCAAAGCAGATGCCATATTTATCGACGAGCTACACAAACATGACTTGTACAACAAGGTTAGCCAAGCATTTACCGTATTCTTGCCGGTCAAATCAGTCGGGGTTATGGGTGATGCACGCAAATATGATTGGGTTGTTTCGTTACGAGCTGTAGAAACTATCGATTTCATGACAGCACATTGGGCACATTTACCTTATGAGTTTTTAGGTAAGGTTTCGAATCGCATTATCAATGAAATTGACGGCATTTCTCGTGTTGTATATGACATTTCTGGAAAGCCACCCGCAACCATAGAGTGGGAATAACAAAACTTAGTATTGAGGCCATGGCAAGGACGCAGATGTGGTCATGTTATTAGTACGCTTATACCGCATGGTGGTTGCGAATTACTCAAAAATCTACTTAACTATAAGCACTCTAAATAATTGCCTTGCTGGGTGGCTCAGCACTGCTTAAATCCTGTTGGCGTCGGCCGTTGCGAAGTGCGCAATCTGATCGATATAGGCTTTTTTGAATGCAGGGCGGTTGGTGACACGATTTATATAATCTTCGGTTTTTGGGCGGTTGCCGCAGGAGCGGACCTTTGGCAAGCGTAGCACATCTGCCATGAGTAGGTCCGCGACGGTGAAGCGATCTGCTACCAGCCAATTTCGCTCACTCAGAACATTCTCCAGATGCTGGAGGCGGGCAAGCATCCACTCGGTAAGACCATTGTTCTCTGCGCCGGATATTTCCAGAAACCACCAGGGTACGGAGACCATCTCGATCGAGTTGAGCGCGGCAATAACCCATTGTAGGGTATGCGCTTCGTCAATAGAGTCGCGCGGCAACAGTTGGTCGGATTTTCGGGCCAGATGCAACAGACATGCACCACTTTCGAATAACTGAAGTTCGCCGTCACTCAGGAAAGGAGCCTGTCCAAACGGCTGCTGCGCGAGATGATTAGTCTCGCGATCATTGAAGGGCACCGTCTGCACCGTATATGGGAGCTTCGCCTCCTCACACGCCCATCGTAGCCTCAAATCACGCACCAAACCTCGAGGGCCTTCGGGTACCCAGTCGAGGGTCCAGATAATGAGTTCGCTCATGCTTTATTCCTCAGTTCGAAATCAGATCGATTATTGCGGTAGGTTAAGCTGCCAGGATACACCGAACCGATCGGCGATCCAGCTGTAGCGCTTGCTGAACCCGTAATCATCCAGCGGCATCATGACTTTCCCGCCTTCTGATAGCCTTGCAAATGCCGTTTCAAGTTCATCAGCGATGTCGAAATCCACAGTGATCGATATAGAAGGTGTAAAGGAAAAATCATGCATGGGTGGGCTATCAAAAATAATAAATTCGTGACCGGCAAGGGATGCTTTTGCCACTTTAAAGGCGCCTTTGGCAACTGGCTCATCCTTGCCATATCGCTCGATTATTCTTACAGTAAAATCCTTGAAAATCGATAAATACAGATCGACAGCTTGCTGCGCGTCGCCTTGAAACATGAGGTACGTTTTTACATTGGTCATTGTTCTGTGTTTTTACTATTTATTGAGATTCAGTGTACAGTTTGAAATTGTTGAGGATAGCCTGCCAGCCATCACGCTGCATATCAATAGCGTTTTCTGCTTCTGCCTCAAAGGTCATTGTTACCTTTGTTGAGTCAGCCTGTGATTCAAAGTTGGTTGTCACTGTCCGGCCATCACTGATTGTATAGACAAGTAGGGAGGGAGGCGATACCTTGTCGTAAATAGCCTCGAAATCAAAACCAATACTTCCATCTTTGGCTTCCATGCGGGTCTTGTATCGGCCGCCGACTTTTACATCATTCTCGGCATTGGGGCAGCACCAGTCGTCGGAAGCAAAATTCCAGTGGGTGATATGGTTCGGATCTGTCCAGTACTGCCAGATTCTTTCTGCTGGTGCGGCGATTACTGAGGTGATGGTGATATGTTGTTTCGTCATGTTTGTCTCCTGTATCCTGTGTAACAGGCTGCGGTGATAAATTTATGGTTTAGCCGTGGTCATTTAATCATCGGGTATTATTTTGTTCCATCAATTCCCGCACCGGGCGTATTTCCACACAGCCATAGCGCGCCGGCGGAATTTTTTCTGCCAGCCGAATAGCCTCATTCATATCCCGAGCTTCCAGCATGTAAAATCCTGCCAGTTGTTCTTTGGTCTCCGCGAAGGGCCCATCGGTAATGAGTGGTTTATTGTCGCGCATGCGCAGAGTGGTTGCTGTTTCGGTGGACAGTAGTGGTGCGCCATCGAGAAAGTGACCGCTTTGGTTTAAGGCTTCTACGCATTCAATACATTCCTGATTTAGGTTGTCCCACTTCTGTTGAGACATTTCTTGCATGTTCTTTTCGTCGTAATAGACCAGACATAGGTATTTCATGGTTGTGTTCCTTGTAACAGAGTTATTTTTGAACCCACTATTTTCTTTTTCCCACCAGCGCAAACAGAGCGCCCTGCGGGTCAACACCATTGACGGTAAAGTCTCCACCGGGTATTTCGTCGGGGCCGCGCAGGAGTTCTCCACCATTGTCGATAATGCGCTTGCAGGCGAGATCAATGTCTGCACAACGGAAATAGTATTGCCACATGGGACGCGGTAATTCCTCGGGTTTAGGCATGACGGCACCGAAGACTCCTTTATGACGAATAAATTCGTATTTGCCCATTGGCCCCATATCCAACTCGCCGTCCTTATCCCAGCCAAATGTCTGAAAGTAAAATGTTTTGGCCGCTTGGGGGGCAGATGTGACCAGTTCATTCCAGGCACAGTGACCGACGCGGGGTTTATCGGCGGCAAAGGCCTGGCTGGTTTTATTGCTGACAGCCCGCATCACATAGAATGGGGTGCCCTGTGGATCGGAGACCATGGCGACGCGCCCGATGTGGGGAATATCCGTGGCGGGCATTTGTACCTTACCGCCGGCAGCGATGATATTGGCGATGGTTCGGTCCACATCGTCAACACCGATATAGCCCAGCCATACCGGCTTGGCACCAGCTTTGCGCATCTCGTCGGTTAGCTGCATCAGGCCGCCGATATCGCGGGCTTCGCCGGTGTCTCCATCCAGAGCGTGAAGATTACGATAATCCATTCGGGGCTTGTCGCTGTCGTTGGCCTGCCAGCCCAGTATCGCGCTGTAAAAGGTCAGTGCTGCATTGCTATCATCGGTTAATAATTCGTACCAGATAAACTCGCCGTGTTGGTTGGGCATGGTTGTTCTCCTTATGGTTAATCGTGAAGGACATTCGATTATTTTTCCAATCTTACAATCGGTTCAAAGCCGCCGAAAATCATCCGCATGCCATCGAAGGGCATAGGATTTACTTGCGGGTTGATACGAAGGTCAGTCTCCATTGCTGACATCATTGTCTGCATGGCGGCATCGCGGGTGTCTTTATCCGGCCATTCTATCCATGAGAATACCACCGCTTCATGTTCCTGCGCCTTTACCGCCCGACGAAAGTCGGTTACTTTGCCATCGGGCACATCGTCCTGCCAGCATTCGAGCACGCGGGTGGCGCCCCACTCCATAAAGGCTGCATCCGCCGTCTCGGCGTGTTGAATGAATTGTTCTTTGTTGGTTTTGGGTACGGTAATAACAAATCCGTCAATATAGCTCATGGTTGTGATCCTCAAGGGTTTAGCGGTTAGTTGCACTGATTAGTCGTTTACTGCGGTCGGGTTTCGACAATTGAGAAAATTTTATTCGTTATTTTCTTCCGCGGGAATTGCCGCAGGGGCCATCTACATCGCTTCCCAGATATGGCTATTGGGATCGGCCAGCGCGCGGCTGTACATAAAACCCAAATCCTGCGTGGGATTAATGTCGGCGGTCCCTCCGTTGCCTGCGGCAGCACCATTCATGGTATCGACGGCTGTACGGCTATCCATCAATAACGCCAGCATCACTTCGCTGCTGTTGGCGGGTGGAATTGGTCGATCGGTAAACTGACGCCATTTCTCATGGGTGAGCAGCATTACGCGTATTGCTTCGCTCCATACCATGCAGGCAGCGGTTTCATCGAAGAACTGGGGGCGGAAGCCTAGTGCCTGGTAAAAGGCCATGGGTGTGCCGAGATTTGTGACGGGCAAGTTTACAAGTATCATCGTTGTCATGGGTTGTTATTCTCAATATTGGGTCAGTGACAAGGGGCTCTCAGTCTATAGTCGTGGGCCGCAATAGGATTTCGACAACGCAGCAATAATTTTATGTATTTATTTGTAGTCGTGCCAAACGCTGTTGCAGAAAACGTCGCTCGGGTTCCTGTTGCACGAGTTCCAGCGCCTGCTGATAGCTGCTTATAGCTTCCTGAAATTTGCCGAGTCGACGAAACAGGTCCGCCCGAGCAACGTGCAGCAGGTGGTAGCGTTGCAGTTGTTTAAGATCCGTGATTTTGTCAATGGCGCTCAGGCCAGCCTCGGGCCCGTCGCGCATGGCGATGGCGACAGCGCGGTTGAGCTCTACAACAGGTGAAGGGCTGATGTGCTGCAGCACATCATACAGACCGGTGATTTCTGCCCAGTCGGTTGCTGCGGACGTTGGCGCTTCGGCATGGACAGCGGCAATAGCTGCTTGCAGAGAATACTCGCCGGATGGGCCAGCCTGCAGAGCCTGTACTACCAGATCACAGCCCTCACGAATCTGGGCGCAGTTCCAGCGTGTGCGGTCCTGCTCCTCCAGAGGAATTAAATCGCCTTTGGTGTTAGTACGTGCGCCGCGCCGGGCATCATGTAACAACATCAGGGCGAGTAAGCCGGTGACTTCGCTGTGGGGTAATAATTCTTGCAGCAGTTTGCCCAGACGAATGGCTTCTGCGGATAAGTTTTTCTGGGTTACGGAATTTCCGCTGGATGCAGAATAGCCTTCATTGAAAACGAGATAAATTGTTGGCAGTACGGCACCGAGACGCGCTGGTAGTGCATGTGGCTCTGGTACCTCGTAGGGAATCCGCGCATCCCGAATTTTGTTTTTTGCCCTGACGATGCGCTGGGCCAGTGTCGGTACCGGCACCAGAAATGCTGCGGCGATTGCCTCGGTGGTTAGACCGCACACTTCCCGCAAGGTGAGTGCGACACGCGCCTCTATGGAGAGAGTGGGGTGGCAGCAGGTAAAAATCAGTTGCAGGCGATCGTCCGGTATAGCCTCATCCACGTCCGGCAGTTGGATTTGTATTTCAGTTTCTAGGGTGTGGGTGAGGTCTGCAAGGTACTGGTGCTGGCGCGTGTGTTTGCGTATCCGGTCGATAGCTTTAAAGCGACCGGTGGAGACTAACCAGGCTCTGGGATTGTCGGGTATACCATCGCGCTGCCACTGTGACAACGCTGCCAGAAAGGCATCTTGCATGGCATCTTCGGCAAGATCGAAGTGGCCATGCAATAGGCGAATCAGTGTGGCCAGTGCCCGACTGGCCTCGTGGCGATAGATTGCGGTAATACGTTGTTCAATAGAAAAAGGGGGCATGCTGTGGTCTATGCGGAAATCTTCGTCTTGGCTCCTGCGTTATTTAGGTATTGTGTCATACATTAACCCATTTACCACATCTATTCCTATTAGAGAGTTCGCTAGACATGAGCCTCGCCTTACTGGGTAGGAAGAACGAAAGGATAAGGCAGCTAAAGAAGGGATTCCTGCTTTATGTAGGAAATGGAAATATTTTTAAGCATTTTCTGAACATGGTATTTTTCATTGTATTGAGAATTAGGGGGGTAAGTTATTGATAATATGTTATAAAAGTATAAAAATATCTTATTTACAATTGAGTGGGAATAAGCTAAAACAATTCCTAAATTTAGGCCAGTTTCACTGGCCTTTTTTATTTTCTCACCTATTCATTTTGAGTGACTCCTATGGCTATTAAGCCCACTATTTATAAATTTAAAATATCATTGTCAGACCTAAATCGCGATTATTACACTGCCCTGAACCTGACAGTTGCACAGCATCCGTCGGAAACGGTTGAACGAATGATGAGCCGGGTTTTAGCGTATTGCTTAAACGCTGATGAACAGCTTAGTTTTACCAAAGGCTTAAGTTCAGTCGATGAGCCCGACATTTGGTTGCGTGGTTTGGATGATCAATTGCATCTTTGGATTGATGTGGGAGAGCCAGCTCAAGAGAGAGTGAAGAAAGCCAGTCGTATGGCGAAAGCCACTAAAATATATAGTTTTAACAGTAAATCAGATACATGGTGGAAGCAAAGTCACAGTGGCTTTGCTTCTTTATCAGTCAAGGTTTATCAGTTTGAGTGGCAAGATATACAAAGGTTGGCCCAGTTGGTTTCGCGCACGTGTGATATGTCATTTACTATCACTGGAGATTCAACGTACATCACAGCGGATAACGGCGAAGTGGAAATTATTTGCCGCGAACTTCAAGGGTAAGCCATGGTCTGTGATAGTGTTAGGTTAAAAGTGCAATCTAATGCAGAAGAGTTTGCTAGTGGTATGAACAGAACCGTTGGTAGCCTATTTACGCTAAATTAGGATTGCTGATTGTTTCTTTCGCAGGCAAAATGCGCCCCCTTTTTATTTTCTTTGAGTAGCTTTTTTCATGAATGCAAAATTTGACTCAATTCGTCCGTTTAACGATTGTGATTTACCTCAGGTATTGTCGCGCCTGATCCGCAATCGGCAGCTGATGGATAGTTTAGTCGCTTTTCGCTTTTCAACTTGGCCACGTTTTACTTATCCTTTGTTGAGAGGGATTACGCGTTTGTATTTGTCTAAACGTCGCTCCAGTATCAAAAGCTTACGCGATTTTCAGGTTTTAGTTGAGCCTTACATGGAGCGCATGATTGAGCAAACGACAGACAGCTTTAGCGTATCTGGACTCGAGGATTTAGATTTAAGCCAACCCTGTATTTTTGTGAGCAATCACAGGGACATTGCACTGGACCCAGCGTTTGTAAATTGGTCTTTGCATCAAAATGGTCAGGACACGGTTCGAATAGCGGTTGGGGATAACCTACTGAAACAGGATTGGGTAGCTGATTTAATTCGCCTAAATAAGTGCTTTATCGTAAACCGCAGTGCCAAAGATAGACGACAGAAGCTTGCTGATGCCAAACTCCTCAGTGAATATATTTTTCATACCTTAAAGAATGATGCCCAGCATATTTGGATTGCGCAAAGGGAAGGGCGGGCGAAAGACGGGGTGGATGCTACCAACCCTGCGATTATTTCTATGCTCAGTCTGAACAAGCCTAAAGCGCAGTCGCTGACAGATTACGTTCGTAGCTTACGTATTGTGCCTGTGTCTATTTCTTATGAGTTCGACCCCTGCGATTTAAGTAAAGCAAAGGAGCTGCATACAACAGAAGTCGAAGGCAGCTATGATAAAGCCGATAGCGAAGATATTCGTAGCATAGTAGATGGAATAGTGGGCTATAAGGGCAACGTTCACGTCGCATTTGGCAAAATATTAGATGGCGAGTTTGACAGTGCTAAAGCGGTCGCTGAGCAAATTGATGTACAGATAAAACAAAACTATAAACAGTTTCCTAGTGCAGATGCCGCGGTTCAATTAATGGGGCGTGATAATTGCGCAAATTCCGATTCGTATAGCCAAACTAAAATTGATGAAGCAAAATTGCATTTGTCGTCTCGTTTATGTGATGAATCAGAAGAGATTAAACATAAAGTGTTGTCTATGTATGCGGTGCCTATCACCCATAATGCTCATTCCAATAAATAATTAACCGCTCAGTGAAAATTTAATGGCAATGGCGTAAGTAATTTGTGAGCGCGGCAAAGCAATAAAAAAGGGCCAAACTCGGTGTGAGATGGCCCTTTTTTTTTAGGATTTTGCTCTTGTTGGCTTTAAGCCACTTTATCTTTTTTTAGATCATCGAACTGACGGTGTAAGTCATACTTTTCATCGGTTACAATTTTTTCTAATGTTTCGACGCGCTCTTTTAATTCTGTGACCTGTTGTTCAAGTTCAGTTTCTTTTTGTTGGCTAACTTTGCTTTTTTTCTTGGTTTTTGCGCCATTGGTTAATTCAACAATAGCCCAACAAATGATAGCGACAATGGCGATGGCAGTGATGTTCATGTCTATTCCTCAAATCTATGTGTTAAAATAGTATCCATATTTGAATAGTATTAAGCAATTCGTTGACCATAATTAAAAAGTTAATTTAATCAAAGAGTTAGTTATTGGTAGGTAATGCCTTTCGTAATGAGGTTGGTTAATTTGACGAAATAATTAATCTATTTCACCAATTTCATGACCAGCAAACCGTTAATTAAAGAGTAAGATGACTTTAGAACAAGATCAACTTTGGATGCGCCACGCATTAGCCTTGGCCACTAAAGCCGCTGACGCTGGCGAAATCCCAGTAGGGGCAGTGTTGGTAAAAGACCAACAGGTAATAGGTGAAGGTTGGAACCAATCAATCATGCTTAACGACCCATCAGCCCACGCTGAAATGCAGGCGATTCGTCAAGCTGGAGAGTTTATTCAGAACTATCGCCTGATTGGCACTACTTTGTATGTCACGCTAGAACCATGCACTATGTGTGCTGGATTGCTGGTTCATAGTCGAATAGAACGCTTGGTATTTGGCGCTTACGATGCGAAAACAGGGGCAGCAGGAAGCATAATGGACGTGCTCAGAGATACTCGCCTTAATCATCAAGTCGAAGTAGTAGGAGGCGTATTGGGTGAGCAGTGCGGTGAAACAATATCAGCTTTTTTTCGCAAGCGACGTGCGCAAATTAAAGCCAACAAGCAAAAAAAAGCTTAGTTGGCTATTGCGCTGGCCCACTCTTGTGCTAACTCTGTCATTTGGTATTGCTGACGTCGACTGATGACTTTGCTGTGCACACGTTTTAAAAGTTGACGGCGTCTGCTGGTATTCGCAACCCTGCTGCGATTGTTAATAGTGGCTCTCTTTTTCATTCATTTTTCCTTCTGTCTTTTCAGTATTTTGCGCAAACACATTCTCGTTAAAACTAAGATATCAACTTTATACTGTCAAATCGCTCGATAGGATTTATAGTCGACACCTTAAAGAGTCGTTATGTTCACTAAAATATAATCTAACAGTTTGTTATGAATGAAAAATGACAAGCGATTTAACTAAAAAGCGTAATCGTAAATCAAACTTTACTGTAGGTTTTCATTAGTGCTTTTCAGTAGTGCTTTTCATTAGTATTGGGGCGTTAAAAGTTAACGGTCTTGATTGTTTTCATCTTGCAGTAAATCTGCGCTTTCTTCAGGCTGACTGTCGCTATCAGCTTGTTTCTCTGCGTCTGGGGTATCGGATGCGTTGTTCTTGCTGGTTCCGTTCTTGCCTGCTTTGTCTTGCTCGGGGCCGGTCTCTGGGGCTTGGCTCTGAGCGGTTTCATTCTTGCTAGGCGCGTTCTGACTCGATTGGTTCTGAGTCGATTGGTTCTGGCTCGTTTGATTCTCGACAGTTGCGTTTTCGACAGTATCGCCCCCATCGGCTTCGTCTTCGATAGTTTCGCTCTTTGTGCCATTAATTTTTGGAGCGTCTGGCATAGACGTGCGTTCATTGATGTCATTCTCAGTTTCGTCGTCACCGCTTACATCGCCCAGCTGAACATCGCTTTGTTCCTCTTGCAGCTCTGCTGGCATTAGCTCAGGCTGCTGCTCTTTAAGCCACACTAAGGTGTCGTAGTATCGACGAATATTATCCACATAGATAACCGCTTCGTTGCCTCGGGCGTAACCGTAACGTGTGGTTTTGTAATATCGTTTTTGTCTTAATTGCGGCAAGCGCTTTTTCACGTCAACCCACATGTCTGGGTTTCCACCTTGGCGCTCTGTTAATACACGTGCATCTTCTAAATGCCCTAAACCTACATTATACGCGGCTAGTGCGAACCATAGTCTGTCAGGATGAGGTATACGATCGGGAATACGCGTTAGTAACGTCGCTAGATATTCTGAACCACCGCGAATGCTTTGTTCTGGGTCAAGGCGTGAAGTAACACCCAAGTCTTTTGCGGTATTCAAGGTTAACATCATCAAACCACGCACCCCAGTAACGGATTTTGCCTTAGGGTTCCAGTGACTCTCTTGATAACTCAGGGCTGCCAATAAACGCCAGTCGAGTTCATTCGCATAGTGTTCAAACAAGGGTTGATACTGCGGCAATTTTTCGGCTGCTGAGCGAATAAAATCTCGTGTATCCACGTAGTTAAATTGGCGTACATGGCCAAAATGTTTGTCTTCTAATGCCGCTAACGTGCCGTTTTGATGGATTTTGCCGAAGTACTCAATCAAGGCCGCGCGTAATGCGTCATCGCCTTTTTTGCTGGTGGCCCAAGCGATACCCTGTGATTGACTCAAGGAAAAGCCGATGCTCAGTTCTGGATAGCGGCGACGCATTAACGCTAAAATATTTGAATCGACTACGGTGTAGTCAAGCTCGTCAGCCAATACTGCCTCAAGTAGTTCTTCTGAGTCTTTGTCATTGGTTTCTTGCCAGCTTAGGTCAGGATGTTCGGCTTTAAAATTACGTAAGGTTTCACTGTGCCCGCTGCCTGCAACCACCATAAAGTTGCCGGTGAGATCTTCTAACTCTCTTGGTCTCACGTCCCCTTGTTTAAAAACCAATTTTTGACTGACGTTTTGATAAGCAGGCCCGAAGCGGAATTGAGAATAACGTTCAGGGCTGACATTGATACCCGCGGCAATCACGTCAAAATGGGCATTGTCTAGTTGAGGAAAGAGTTCATTAACAGTGTAGTAGGGGAAGATCTCAAGCTTAACACCTAAGTAATCTGCAAAACCTGCGGCTAATTCGTATTCGAACCCTTCGGGGCCGTTGGGACCATTATAATAGGTGGTTAAGCCGTAAATAGTGCCCACTCGCAATATGCCAGTATCAAGCACCTGCTGAAGGCTATCCTGCTTTTTGGGTTCATCACATGCGCTGAGTATAAGAGAAACAGCAAGTACAAAACCATAACGAAAAGACCAACGAAAAAAAATACTACACCCCTTAAAAAACCATCAATGGATATTGTGACCAAAAGTAATGAATTCATCCAGATATTTATCATTTAATAAAAGTCTTTCTTCAGGTGGTTTATCGCTTATCAATTGCACGAAAATCAGTATATAATCCTGCGCTTAAAATTTTCCCGAAAATCGGTTTGCCATCACGAAAGTGGGTGAGCCCTGCAACTTGGTGATTACCTTTATGCTTGTCCTTCGCGGCGCTCCAGCCCTTTCTGAATTTCGTACTAAAAAACTCATGCAGTCTATTGAGGCCCTTAATATCCCCGTTCATGCTTTGTTTGCTGAATTTGTGCATTTTGCTCAAGTGAGTCAACCGTTAAGCGAGAGTGATACACAGGTATTAGATAAACTTCTTACCTACGGGCCTAAAATTGAAGAAAAACAGCACAAAGGGCTGTTATTACTTGTTATTCCGCGTGCGGGAACGATTTCACCCTGGTCTTCAAAGGCCACTGATATTGCGCATAATTGTGGGCTGACGTCGGTTGAACGTTTAGAGCGGGGTTGCGCATTTTATGTTGATGCTGATCCGTTAAATGATACTCAGTTAGCGCAGCTAAAGAACGTATTACACGATCGCATGACACAAAGTGTGGTCAGTGAACTGCAAGATGCCAGTGTTTTGTTTAAGCATGAAGCACCTAAGCCGTTAACCTCTATAGATATTTTAGCTGGTGGGCGTGAAGAGCTTGTCAGTGCTAATGTGCGCTTAGGGTTGGCCTTAGCCGAAGATGAAGTGGATTACTTAGTTAGCAGTTTTGAAAAGCTAGGGCGTAATCCTAATGATATTGAGCTTTATATGTTTGCCCAAGCAAACTCAGAGCATTGTCGACATAAAATTTTCAATGCAGATTGGACAATAGACGGGCAAGTGCAACCTAAGTCTTTGTTCAAAATGATAAAAAACACCTACGAAAAATGTCCTGATTTCGTACATTCAGCGTACGCTGATAACGCCGCAGTGATGGAAGGCAGTTTTGCCGGACGCTTTTTCCCTGAAGCAGATAACAACCAGTATCGCTATCATCATGAAGATATCGATATTCTGATGAAAGTCGAAACTCACAATCACCCCACTGCCATTGCCCCTTTTAGCGGCGCAGCAACGGGCTCTGGTGGTGAAATTCGTGATGAAGGCGCAACGGGCCGCGGGTCTAAACCCAAAGCGGGATTAGTTGGTTTTTCAGTGTCTAACTTACGTATTCCTGGATTTGAGCAGCCTTGGGAGAGCGAATACGGTAAACCAGAACGTATTGTTTCTGCTTTCGATATTATGCTTGATGGTCCACTTGGCGGTGCAGCCTTTAACAATGAATTTGGCCGTCCAAATATTCTTGGTTACTTCCGTACTTACGAGCAACAAGTGGTAAGTTTTAACGGGGAAGAAGTACGTGGTTATCACAAGCCTATTATGCTTGCTGGTGGTTTAGGTAATATTCGTAAGCAGCATACGCAAAAAGGTGAGATCACCGTTGGGGCTAAACTAATTGCCTTAGGCGGCCCTGCCATGAACATAGGCTTGGGTGGCGGTGCAGCATCCTCAATGACATCGGGTGAGTCTAATGAAGATTTAGACTTCGCCTCCGTGCAGCGAGACAACCCAGAAATGGAGCGCCGTTGCCAAGAAGTCATCGACAAATGCTGGCAATTGGGTGAAAACAACCCTATTCAATTTATTCATGATGTAGGTGCTGGCGGTTTATCAAATGCATTTCCTGAGCTGGTGAATGACGGTGGACGTGGCGCGAACTTTTCATTACGCAATGTACCAAACGATGAACCAGGTATGACGCCCTTAGAGGTGTGGTGTAATGAATCGCAAGAGCGTTATGTTATGTCAGTAGCGCCTGAAAACTTAGCCACCTTTGCAGATATTTGTGCGCGTGAAAGAGCACCGTTCGCTGTGGTTGGTGAAGCAACCGAAGCACGCCATTTAACCTTGGATGACAGTCACTTCAACAACAAACCGATTGATATGCCATTGGACGTATTGTTAGGAAAAGCACCTAAAATGCACCGTGATGTTCAATCAAAGTCGCTCACGGGAAGCGCATTTGACCTGGCGCAAATTGATTTAGATGAAGCGGCGTTACGCTTATTGCATTTACCCGCGGTTGCTGAAAAAACCTTTTTGATCACCATAGGCGATCGCTCTGTTACTGGCTTGGTTAATCGGGATCAAATGGTTGGCCCTTGGCAAATTCCTGTGGCTGATGTCGCGGTCACCGCCGCTGCTTTCGACTCCTATCAAGGTGAAGCAATGTCGTTAGGTGAACGCACACCTGCGGCATTATTAAATTATGGCGCGTCGGCGCGCTTGGCTGTAGGCGAAGCGTTAACCAATATTGCTGCTGCAGATATTGGTGATTTGAAACGCATTAAGTTATCAGCTAATTGGATGGCGGCAGCGGGTCACCCAGGAGAAGATGCGGGTCTTTATGAAGCGGTGAAAGCCGTAGGCGAAGAGCTATGCCCGGCTCTAGGGCTCACCATTCCGGTGGGTAAAGATTCGATGTCGATGAAAACACAATGGCAAGATGCGCAAGGTGATAAAGCCGTTACGTCGCCGATGTCATTAGTGATCACGGCTTTTGGTGCGGTACAAGACGTACGTAAAACCCTCACCCCTGAATTGAGTACCGAAGGTGATACTCGCCTGATGTTAATTGACCTAGGAGCAGGTCAAAACCGTATGGGCGCTTCTTGTTTAGCGCAGGTTTATCAGCAGCTTGGTGATAAAACGCCAGACGTTGATTCCGCTGAATTGCTCAAAGGTTTCTTCGTGGCCATACAACAACTTGTACATGAAAAAGCACTGCATGCTTATCATGACCGCTCAGATGGCGGCTTGTTCACAACATTAGTGGAAATGGCGTTTGCCGGAAATACCGGTTTGAAGATTGAACTTGATGAACTTGCTGGTGACAACGCCAGTGCCTTGTTTAATGAAGAGTTAGGCGCAGTTATCCAGTTCGATGCCGATAAGTTAAGTCACGTAGAGTCGGTATTGGCGAACAATGGTTTAACGAATGTGAGCCATGTGATTGGCACACTATCAAACGATGACCAGATTAGTTTTTCTCGTGATGGTCAACCTGTATTGCAAAGCAGTCGTGGGGTTTATCGCAACGCATGGGCACAAACCACACACCACATGCAAAGACTGCGCGACAACCCTGAGTGTGCGGAGCAAGAACTGGCGACTAAAAATGATCTGAGTAATCCAGGTTTGCACTCAGCGTTGACATTTGATGTGACTGAAGATGTTGCTGCACCTTATATAGCCAAAGGCGTTGCGCCTAAAATGGCTATTTTGCGAGAGCAAGGCGTGAACTCACATGTTGAAATGGCTGCTGCCTTTGACCGTGCAGGTTTTGCCTCTGTCGACGTTCATATGAGCGATATACTGGCAGGTCGGGTTTCGTTAAGTGAGTTTCAAGGTCTTGTCGCCTGTGGTGGTTTCTCCTACGGTGACGTGCTCGGTGCTGGCGAAGGGTGGGCTAAATCAATATTGTTCAACGCAATGGCGCGTGATGAGTTTTCAGCTTTCTTTGCGCGCAAAGAAACCTTCAGTTTGGGTGTGTGTAACGGCTGCCAGATGCTATCTAACCTCAAGTCACTAATTCCTGGTGCGGAACATTGGCCGCATTTTGTGACCAATCAATCAGAGCGTTTCGAAGCACGGGTGGCCATGCTTGAGGTGAAAGATTCACCATCAATATTCTTCAAGGGTATGCAAGGCTCCAAAATGCCGATTGCGGTATCTCATGGTGAAGGTCGCGCTGAATTTGCCCAAGCGTCTGGGCTTGATACCACACTGAATAACAATACAGTTGCACTTCAGTACATCGATAACTACGGGAAGGTGACTCAACAGTATCCAGCTAATCCGAATGGTTCTCCTGCTGGAATTTCAGGTTTAACCAGTCTTGATGGCCGTGCAACAATCATGATGCCGCACCCAGAACGGGTATTTAGAACGGTTGCCAACTCTTGGCACCCTGATGATTGGCAAGAAGACAGCCCGTGGATGCGTATGTTTAGAAATGCACGGGTTTATTTAGGATAAACCGTAATAGGCAGTCGACTTGTCGAGTGCGTTATCTTGTTGAATTTTAGTGGTAAATAAAGTTCACGACCGAAAAAGCCCCGTTTCCGGGGCTTTTTTGAATTTCTTTTTAGGTATTAATAAGTTACGACTTTTGCTCAGTTGCAAAATAGTAAAAATCAGCTAGTGTTTAAAAAACAAACAAAAAGTTCCCCGATTTATAAAAAAAAATTCACCCTCAATTCTTTGATTTTCCTTAATAAAAACTTGTAACCTTGGATGAATCTGATTATTATTCGTTCGTTTCTTGACAGAAGTTTACAATTCTGCTTGTAAAAAGGATGTTAAGATTTTAGGGCAGGATGCAAGTACCCATAAAATAATAAGAGACTGATATGAATCGTTCATCTAAAGGTTTTGGTTTGGCAGGCGTTTTGGCTACTGTCGTATTTCTCATTGTTGCCGCAATTTTTAGCGCATCAGCAAAATCACAACCGATTCCGACGAATATGGCAACGTACGCAACAGGCGACGCCATCGCGCTAGCTGAAAAATAAGTCGTTCAATTGCACAAATATTGTTGTCTTAGATAGCAAGCACATCCCGCTGTATATATTGCGCATTACAATTTCGCCTAAAGAACGCCTATTTTTTACGATGTAATTCTCTGTTATGCGTTTTTTGCTGTTCGCTTTTCTTCAGTAAGGCATATACAGAGGCGCTACCACCATGATGAAGCTGGGCGCTGTGAAAGGCGATCACTTGGGGTAACTGCACTAACCATTGGTTGACAGCACTTTTCAAATAACCCGCAATGGGTTTACTTTGCTCGCCGCGTCCGTGCTTTATTAGCATGCATCGAATGCCTTTTTCTTGATTCAGCCTGATCCTATCAAACAGTGACTGGCGAGATTTTTCGAAACCACCTTGTTGTACATTAAGTACATCGTCGATTGGGTATTTCCCCAAGCGCAAGTTTTTATACACACCCTCTTGTACGCCGTCTTGTTTAAAGCCAATTATGTCATTAGGCGCCACCAAGTGCGTAATTTCAGTGGACAAGAAATTATTTGCTTTGTTTAGTTGTTGCTCTAAGGCTTTTCGTTTTAATTGCTGGGCAAGCGTTTTTTGGGTTTGTGTTGTATTGACCTTGTCGTCAGGGCCTAACGGAGTGACATCACTCATGGCAGATAAAAAATCTTCACCTAGATATTTTTCGTCAAATGACATACTTCTCTCCATTCGATTATGAGCGGGATGCATGGAGCTCACTAATACCAATATAAGGGTTAGCGAAGAAATTTCAATTTACAAAATTCTGTATACCTGGCAAAGGGTAATAGTTCTGTTCTTGGGTTGTCTATGCCACAATTTGTAACGGACTAACCATTAGGACTAACAATGAAGTCAGCAATTTTAGCAACAACCATATCGGCCATTTTTGCGCTAGGCGGATGTGCAGGACAGAGTAATAGCAGCCAACCAAGTCAGCCCGGCTCTTCTAAGGCTTTGAGCAATACAGCAGTGAATATCGAGGCAGGTAAAGATTACCACTCTTTTTCTAACCCAGAACAAATCAGTGTGACGCATTTGGCACTGGATTTAGATGTCAACTTCGATAAAAAAATCATCTCAGGGGATGTGGAATTATCTGTAAAGCGCATGCAAGAGGGCAACAACACTTTAATTCTTGATACCCGTGATTTAACAATAAAGGCAGTGACGGCCAATGGTATGCCTGTTCCGTACTCCTTAGGCAAAGCGGATTCTTTTCTAGGTGCGCCGCTGACAATCACCATTCCTGAGGGAGCAAATAAGGTCACTGTGTCGTATCACACTTCACCTCAAGCCTCAGGTGTACAGTGGTTGACGCCAGCACAAACGGCAGGTAAACAGCATCCCTTCCTGTTTACTCAGTCTCAGGCAATTCATGCGCGCAGTTTTATACCGGTGCAAGATTCACCACAAGTACGTGTGACTTACAGTGCAACTGTACATACGCCGAAAGAGCTATTGGCGGTCATGAGTGCCTCAAACGACCCTGAGACAGCCCGCGATGGTGTGTATGAGTTTAATATGCCCCAGGCAATACCTGCCTATTTGATTGCCTTGGCTGTGGGGGATTTACAGTTTAAACCCATGGGTAAACGCACTGGTGTGTATGCTGAGCCCGCATTGCTTGATGCGGCAGCAGATGAGTTTGCCGATACGGAGTCTATGCTTGAGGTGACGGAAAAGACCTATGGCCCGTATCGCTGGGATCGTTACGATTTGTTGATTCTACCTCCGTCATTTCCGTTTGGCGGCATGGAAAACCCGCGCTTGTCGTTTATTACGCCGACCGTAATCGCAGGTGATAAAAGCCTCGTGTCTTTGATTGCGCATGAATTAGCGCATTCTTGGTCAGGGAATACTGTCACTAACGCTACGTGGCGCGACCTATGGTTGAACGAAGGTTTTACTACTTATTTGACCTACCGCATCATGCAAATGGTTTACGGTGATGACAGATACAACATGGAAGCAGTACTTGGTCGCCAAGACTTGCAAGCTGATATAGAGAGTTTACCGCCGGAGGATCAGATCTTGGCTATCGATCTTCGCGGACGTGATCCCGATGCTGTATTCAGTAATATTCCTTATGAGAAGGGCGCCCTGTTTTTGCGTGAGCTTGAGCAAAAAGTAGGACGTGAAAACTTCGATAAATTTTTGCTAAATTATTTTGAGCACTTTGCGTTTCAAAGTATCACCACTGATCAGTTCATGGCTTACTTAAACGCTACTTTGTTAACGGATTATGCTGATGCGTTGTCTGCAGAGCGAATTCACCAATGGATTTTTGAATCGGGGATCCCCAAAGGTGCACCTGCTGCGCACTCAAACGCATTTAAAATTGTCGATGAGGCCCGCAACCAATGGCTAAATGGCGAGATACATGCCAAGAATATCGACGCAGATGATTGGGTAGTACATCAGTGGCTGTACTTCTTGAATAATATGCCAGACAGTTTGACCCAGCAGCAACTGACTGAATTGGATGCTGCATTTGACTTAACCCAGAGTAAAAATAACGAAATAGCGCATAGCTGGTTGCTAATGGCGGTAGAAAATTGGTATGAACCTGCATTACCTCGCGTGCATAGCTATTTGGTTAGCATTGGTCGTAACAAGCTGGTTAAACCCATTTACAAAGCGTTGTCGCAAACACCAAAGGGCAAGATATTGGCGCAAAAAGCCTTCGCAGAAGCCAAGCCTGGTTATCACCCACTAACGGTAAAAGCCAATGAAGGGTTTGTTGAGTAGCCTGTTGTCGTATTTGATAGCACTATGATTGAAAAAGGAGACCACGGTCTCCTTTTTTGTCTTTATCTAGCGGGGCGCTAACGGCCTATAGCCTTATCGGCTTGCAGGCTCCGGCTGTTTGAACAGGCGCTATGGTGTTGTGTTTACTGGTTGGCTCGCCGCTTTTAATTGATCCTCAGCGCGTTTACGCCATTTCTCAAGTTCAGCTAAACGACCAGTCAAGCCATTGCTTGCTATCGCGGTAGACATGAGTTTTTCCTGCAAGCTGTTGACCTGCTGTTCAGTATCTATGCCTGTTTGTTCAACTTTATTCAACAGTTCAGCCAAACGATTAGCGGTATTATTGGTGCTGTCTAATTGTTCCTGTAAAAGGCCAACGGTGGTTGCATTAACATCGGTTTCCCCTTTCACCGCGCTGATAGATTGCTCAAGAGCGCTTTTTTGGGACTTCATGCTCGCTTCTAAATCTTTGATCTCAGATTGATTTCTGCGCCATGCTGATGCCCAAAGCTTGTCCATTTGTTCCCACAGTTCTTGGGTTTTGGCACTTAGTTCCGTCACTTTAACTTGCAACGCAACAGCCGACTGGTCCATTTCCTCACCTGTGGCCGAAAGTCGATTCTCTAAATCTCCAATTCGTTTTTGCGCTTCAATAATCACCAACTTTTGTTGTTCAATGGTGTAAGCGGTGTAGCCAATGCCTGCTGCTAAAATAATGATGAAAAAAAGCATGGATAACCAAGAAGGACCCGAACCTTTGCTTTTTGGCTCTTTTGTCTTGGTGGTAGATGACTTGCTCTTGTTCGACGGGGCAGGGCCGCGATTACGACGATAAGAATCGAGATCGTCTTTATCCAATACCATGGATGGCATTTCATCTTTTGTATTATCATTCGACATAAACTGGTATTCATCCTCTAGCGAATTACAACTGGCCCGATTATAACGTTGATCGAATGGAAATTACCAAGTCAGTATCGATTATGACTTTGATTTAACAAATATTTGGGTTCAACGACATCGTTCGAGCAGTATGTGGTAGCAAAGCATCATTCCTTCGATGGAAGGTGTTGCTAAAAGTACTGATAGGGAAAATACAGATAAGTGGATAACAAAGAAACAAAAAATCGCCCTAATGCAGTACTAACTGTATTTAGGGCGATAATTTTACTTAAATCGCTGTTGGCAACTCTCGCAATTTAGAAGCTGTACGTGATACCCACAGATGCAGTACGGGATTTGTTAGGGCGTGCGCCATAAGGCTGACGGCTGACAATATTTTCTTCATCGGTTAGGTTTTCAATACGAGCAAAAACACGTAAGTCTGCATTCACATTATACGAGCCTGACAAGTCGAGGATAAATGAGCTGTCAGTGGCTTCAAATGCATCACATGAGGCGCGGGTACATACGCTATCAACGAAAACTGCATTAAGGTACGTCGCCCACTTATCGCCTTCTAAGCCTAGAGTCACTTGACCCTGACTTTCTGGAATGTATGGGATACTGTCGCCAGCCGAGACATCGCCAAAGAAGTCAGTACCTGAAATATCGGTATCAAATTCACTATTGATGTAGCTATACGTTAAGTTGAACGGGATGCGAATACCGTTGAATTGGCCGAGCTCGGTTTTCAGTAAGAACTCAATACCTTGCACAGTGGCCGCGTCACCGTTGAACGCATCGCCGATTTCACAATCACTGCCTGAAGAGGCGGTACATACTCCCACTATGTTGTCGTAATCACTGAGGAAATAAACAAGTTCGGCGTTAAAAGCGTCATTGTTGTAGCGAAAACCAAGTTCATAGTTAACCGCTTCTTCTTCTTTTGCACCAGGGGAGTTACTTGGGGCAGTGAAGCCTTTATGGGCACCTGCGATAAGGTTTAGATTGCTATCGATTTTATACAACACACCTAAACCGGGTAACAAGACTGTGGTGTCGTTTTCTCTATCATCTCTAAACACGCGATCAGCGCCATTGGTGTAGCGGGTGCGGCTTTGGCTGATATCTTCAAACCGTAAACCTGGGGTGAATACCCAATCACCCAATTCAATGCGATCGTAAACATGTACTGCTAATGCATCAGCGTCTTGTACACGGTTCCCCGCGTTACCAAGCTCGCCTAAATCACTTAACAGCAACTGACCGTCTACCTGCTGGTAAGTACTGTTGCGCTGAAGGCGATCTTCTTCATCTTCATGCAGGCGTACACCGAATTCAATGTGGTGTTTCGCGTCACCAAATTGTTTATCCCAATTCAAACCGAATTGAATACCACGTGAATAGTACTCACGGCTATTCGAGCGCAATTGAATACTGCCAGCCTCGGTATCTATGGTCCCATCTAAAATGCCTCGCAGCATGGCTACGCTCGTTTCGCCGATTGCTTCATTATTGTTGATAGCTGAAATAACATTTGACCAACTGGTACGTGAGTAGTCTTGAGCGTTGTCGCTTCCATCTAAGTCAATGCCTTCGGTTTTAAACCAATCGCGCTCATGCGTATTGTTATAAGCAACTGCGGTAAAATTCAGCTCTTTATTGATTTGAAATGCGTAGTTCAGCATGACTTGTGTATGTTCAGTGCTGATATTATCCAGCGCTGATAAACCATAGCGGCGCTGGGCATCGTTGGCAAAATCAGCATCTGTTAAACCTAAGTAGCTTTGCTCGGAATCTTGATCTGTGTATTGCAATTTAAGTTCAACGCTATGGCGCGAATTCTTCGGCGCATAGGCTAATTTCATCGTAAGATCCGTTACATCTAAACCTGTGTCGTTGCTGCTACGGTCAATGTCCTGAAATCCGTCCGATTGCCATTGGTGTGCCTCAAGCAAGTAACCAAACCCATTATCATTTTTCCCGCCTATCGTGGCGTGCGCTCGATAAGTTGCATCTTGGCCCGCTTCTAAAGTGACCTGCCCACTTTGAGTACTTGGAATTGGGGTGGAGAGCATATTGATTGCGCCACCTATGGTATAAGGCCCTTGTGTAATGGCCGCTGGGCCTTTGACCACTTCAAAAGCACTCATGCGCCCAGCAGTAGGGAAGTAATAAGCCGATGGTGCAGAGTAAGGGGCTGGGGCAATCAACACGTTATCTTCGAGTAATGTTATACGACCGCTACGTTCAGTGGCGACACCACGAATACTAATATTAGGGCGAAGACCATAACCATCTTCTACTTGCAGAGATACACCTGGCGCTTGCCTAATAATGCGCTGAATATCTGTATAAGCGAATTTTTCTAGGTCTTGCTCTCCTATGTACTGAGCTGCTCCTGTCGCTTCCTGCGCCTTGAGTTGATTACCGTAAATTGTAACGGTTTCAATGGCTTTATTATTAGGTGTTTCTTGTGCAATGGCAGAGAACATTGTCAGTGCAATAGACGTAGCGAGTAGCGATCTTTTCATTTTAATTTAGGTATCCGTTACTTTTGTGTTGATAGTGTGTCAAGCGTGTTAAAAAGCGCAGGGATAATATGTAAAGACAAAGGGTAATGCAAACTATTATCAATAACTTAG
>OJBZ01000167.1_pt1 | contig 42877 bp, 41 predicted proteins | sample 1591671 | NCBI WGS metagenome assembly OJBZ01 (sample SAMN05416850, study PRJEB24817) | seawater metagenome | isolation source: Sea water | place: Canada:Atlantic | collected 2013-07
CTCCTCTCAGGAAGCATGGACCAGATCGCAGTTACACAGAAGATCGGACACTCTCCAAAGTTCAGCTGGCCGTAAACGTCCCAGACGGGACCTTCTTGGGCCTGAGCCAACGCGGGAAGCGATGCCAAGCCAAGAGCTGCAACGGTCACTGTGCCAAGCGAGTGTTTCATCTTCATCTCAAAATTCCTTATTCGCCCTATCTGCGAGGGTGCAGATCATTTGAGAAGGTTCCTCTAACAGGAGGCTCCGATGGGTGGAACTGTAAGGCGGCCATACTAAATGGCTGTGTTGCATCCTTGCGTAGGGCGAGGGTACCGCTCGGTACCGCGCGCCTCCTTGCTACATTGGCTCGAACGACGGTATGCGGATTTTGCATGCCAGATGCCCGCGAAAAAATCGCATCTCCCCTTTGACAGTCGCGATCAGAATGCAGGTAAATCCGCCCATGCGTCCATGACGCCCCAAGGATCAACGGGAACAGGCGATCCAGCCCATTGACCAGCGCATGAATCCGCACCATATCGTTGATCCATGATACCACTTTCACATATCCGCAATTTCTCCATCGTCGCCCACATCGATCATGGTAAATCCACGCTCGCCGATCGCCTGATCCAAGAGACGAACACCGTTTCCCTGCGCGATATGAAGGCGCAGATGCTCGATTCGATGGATATCGAGCGCGAGCGCGGGATCACGATCAAGGCCCAGACGGTGCGGATCAATTACACGGCCAAAAATGGCGAGGAATATATCCTCAATCTGATCGACACCCCCGGTCACGTCGATTTCGCCTACGAGGTTTCGCGGTCCATGCGCGCGGTCGAAGGGTCGCTGCTGGTTGTCGATAGTACCCAAGGCGTAGAGGCGCAGACGCTTGCCAACGTGTATCACGCGATTGACGCGGATCATGACATCGTGCCGGTCCTGAACAAGATCGACCTGCCCGCGTCGGACTGCGACCGTGTTGCCGAGCAGATCGAAGACGTGATCGGCATCGATGCCTCCGAAGCGATACGTGTTTCGGCCAAGACAGGTCAGGGCATTGTCGAAACGCTTGAAGCCATCGTGCACAAGCTGCCCGCGCCAAAAGGCACGCAGGACGCGCCGCTGAAAGCGATGCTGGTCGATTCATGGTACGACAGTTATCTGGGCGTGATTGTTCTGGTGCGCATTATGGATGGTCAGCTGAAAAAGGGCGACCGCATCCGCATGATGCAGAACGGGTCGGTGCACCACGTTGACCGCATCGGCGTTTTCCGCCCCGCCATGACCGAAATCGACAGCCTCAACCCCGGTGAAATCGGTTTTCTGACCGCGTCGATCAAACAGGTGCGCGACACGCGGGTCGGCGATACGATCACGCACGAGAAAAAAGGCACCGAGAGCCCGCTGCCGGGCTTTAAACCGGCGCAGCCCGTGGTGTTCTGTGGTCTGTTCCCCGTGGACGCCGCCGAATTCGAAGACCTGCGCGACAGCATCGAAAAGCTGGCGCTGAACGACGCGTCCTTCAGCTTCGAGATGGAAACATCTGCCGCTCTTGGTTTCGGCTTCCGCTGTGGTTTCCTCGGCTTGCTGCACCTCGAGGTGATCCGCGACCGGATCGAGCGCGAGTATGACATCGATCTGATCACAACCGCGCCATCGGTTATCTATGACATCCACATGAAAGACGGCACGGTCGAGCAGTTGCACAACCCCGCTGACATGCCCGACCTGACTTTTGTCGATCACATCGAAGAGCCGCGGATCAAGGCGACGATCCTTGTGCCTGACGACTACCTTGGCGACGTGTTAAAGCTCTGTCAGGACCGCCGCGGGATGCAGATGGACCTGACCTATGCGGGCAGCCGCGCCATGGTGGTCTATGACCTGCCGTTGAACGAAGTCGTCTTTGACTTTTATGACCGGCTGAAATCGGTCACCAAGGGCTACGCGTCATTCGACTATCAGATGATTGGCTACCGCGAGGATGCGTTGGTCAAGATGTCTATTCTGGTGAACGACGAACCGGTTGATGCGCTCAGCACCATGGTGCACCGCGACCGCGCCGAAATGCGGGGCCGTGCGATGGTTGAAAAGCTCAAGGATTTGATTCCGCGCCACATGTTCAAGATCCCGATTCAGGCGGCCATCGGCGGCAAGGTGATCGCGCGCGAGACCCTATCGGCGATGCGCAAGGATGTGACTGCGAAATGCTACGGGGGCGACGCCTCGCGGAAACGCAAGCTGTTGGATAAACAGAAGGCGGGTAAGAAAAAGATGCGCCAGTTCGGCAAGGTCGACATCCCTCAGGAAGCGTTCATTTCCGCGCTCAAGATGGACAACTAAGGCAAGTTATTCAAAAGGGGGCGCATTAAGCGCCCCCTTTTTTCGAACGATTAGGGCAGGCTGCGCATATCCGCCGGCACCGCCCCACCGTCTAGCAACCGCGACAGACAGGCGTGTGTGAACCCCCAGATATCTTCGTCATGCACAAGGTGGTGCGTCAGAAACCCTAGCGGTTCGTGCGGGTCTGTCCTCCCGCTGCGGCGGTCTTGCAGCAGTTTGGTAATCGTCGCGATCAGCGTCTCTGGCGGAACTAGCCCGCGTGTGCCGCGCCAGTAAATCGGGTCGATATGGGTGTTGATCTGTACCAGATCCGGTGCTGCCATGCGGCTCACGCGCGGCAGATACGTCGACACCCCAACATAGCCCGCCTGCGCCAGAACCGGCAGCAACCCGTCGTCCAACCTATTCCACGGCGGCACAAAGACCGGCAGCAGGTCGTCGCGAAACAGGCTTTGCATCCGGTCCAACCCTTGGGTCAGCTCGTGCGCCGCATCAGGGCGGGGGTGGCCGAACTCTGCCTTTTTCGCCCCTTCGGGCGCGTGGCTGATATGCTGCCAGCCGTGAACCAGCGGGCGGACCAGCGGGCGCGCTTTGCTATAGGCGGCAAGCGCGGGGTCTGCATGTTTCGGGATCACGGCGATATGCACGGGGAGTGAGAGGTCACCGGCCATTGTCGCCAGACGGTCCAACGCGGGCGTCGGCGCAATGGCATCATCGTCACGCCACCAAAGTGGCAGGGTCAGCCCCTGCGCGCGCCACACAGCAAGCTCGGTGTCTAGACGGGACCAATCTACTGTCATGGCGCTGTCTTTCTGAGGGATCCGGTCAAGGTGACGGTCATCGCCGCCCCGTCAAACCCCTTGGTCTGTGCAGGGCGAGGCGCACCGGCCAGTACCGTGTGCAAGGTGGACAGCAACGCATCCGGCGTCAGGGCGGCACTGCGCAGCACCTCGATTCCCGGTAGCACGGCGAGAGCATCGGCCCGAAGCCCTTGTTCAACTTCATTGCCTGCATCAAAGGGCACAAACACGGCGCGCACCCCGCTTTGCAGCACGTCCAGTGCGGTGTTATACCCGCACAGCGATACCGAAGCGGCGGCGTGATGCAGCATCTGCCGGAACTCGGGGCGGGTGGGTTCGATTATGACATTCGGGGGGGCATTCTGCATCAGTTCGGCGCTGCGCTGCGCAGCGTCCTGACCACCCAGCAGCAAGCGCCATACCCTATCCCGATCGCGCGCCGCAGCCGCAAGGCAGGTGTTAAAGACATGCGCCCCCACGTCGCCACCACCGGCGCTGACGATGATCTCACCTGCACCCAGCTGGTCGGGATGGGGGCTGGCGGCGGGCGGTGCAACGAAGCCGGTATAGTGCAGTTTGTCCTGCAACGCGGGTGACACCGGCCAGCTGAGCGACAGCGGTGTGACGTCGCCGTCTGCGTGCACCAGCACCGCGTCATAGTATTGCACGATCAGGTCATCTGCCAGCTGCGCCTTGGCGGGTTTCGACGGCGGGGCGAGGATATCCCGAACCGAGGCACAGATCAGGGGCCGCACGCGCAGCGCCTGTGCAGCGTCAAGCAGGGCGACGAATTCTGCCTTGAGCGTGCGGCGGCCAAAGGGGAACAGCTCTGTTATCAGAAGATCCGGCTGCGAAGACTTGATATGTGTCACCAGCATCTCGCGCCGTGCCGTCATGACCGCATCCGAGGCGACGTCCCCGCGATCATCCAACAAACGCGCGAAATCCACTCCGTCGGACCGCAGGGGCGGCAATTGCACCACGTCAACGCCGTCCCTGTTTAACTGTGGCGCAGGCATCCCGCCCGAGACGACCTGCACATCATGCCCCGCCGCCCCATAGGCACGGCCTAGGGTCAGGGCGCGAGCCAGATGGCCGGTGCCCAGCAGGTGGGTGACGATGATGCTAACCTTCATAAACGCGGCTCCAGTCGGATCGGGTCGGGCAGGGCGAACCAGCCTTTCGGTGAAATCTCTAGGAGATATAAGCGGTTGCGCTTGATCTGAAAGGGGGCGGTGTCGTTGAATTCCCAGCCGGTCGCCTGAGCCAGCAGCACGCGCATGACGCCGATATGGCAGACGGCAACGGTATCGCGGGTCAGGTTGTTCGCCCAAGGGATCAGCCGTGTACGCAGGCTATCGGGGCTTTCGCCGTCAGGCGGGGTATAGTGCCAGCCCCAATCCTCAATGTCGCGAAATCCACTGGCCGGGTCTGCCTTCAGGTCGGTGCCGTGCAACCCTTCCCATTGGCCCCAGTTCATCTCCATCAGGGCAAAGGACGTCTTGGGCGTGCGCCCTGCGACAAGTCGGGCGGTTTCTACCGCGCGGGCCAAGGGGCTTGATGCCAGATCGGCGCGGTCCCAAGGCGCGGGTAGCTGTTGCGCGGCCAGTTGCGCACGCGCCTCGTCGTCCAGGGGGATATCTGTGCGCCCCTGAATACGGCCGGCGCGGTTCCACTCCGTATGGCCGTGGCGCAACAAAGCTAGGTGGATCACGGGTGCACCCCGAAGTCGGCCAGCCCCGCCAGCAAGGTCGCCGTCGCCGAGGGTAATAAATGCTGGCCGGCGACAAAGGCGCGTGCGGCAGTGCTGCGCTGCTGGCGCATCGCGTCATCTGTCAGCAGCGCGGTGATCTGGGATGCCAGCGGCGCTTCCCCGTCCTGAGGCGCGGGATAGGCGGCAGGGGCCAGTACATCGCGCACGCCGGGGCGGTCTTGCGCCACGACGGGCAGACCCGCAGCTTGCGCCTCAAGATAGGCCAGCCCGAAGGCTTCGTTCACACCGGGCCAGAACAAGAGCGCGGCCTGTTGATAGGCCTGTGCCATCGCCGCCGCATCAAGCTGGCCCAGAAACCGGACCGCGTTGCCAAAGGGGGCCATCAACATCGCGACCTCTGCGCGGGCGGGGCCGTCGCCTGCGATGTCTAAACGCCAAGTATCGGGGGGAAGCAGCGCCAGCGTGTCGGCGATGATTTGGTAAGAGGCGCGCTTGTCGCCTCCGCGCAGCATGCCGACGGCCAGCATGGGGCCGTTCAGCGTCGAGGGCGGTGGCAAGGCTTCTTGTGCCAAAAACGGGCGCAGATGGACGAGGCGTTGGTCCGGCGTCTGGTCGCGGCGCAGCGTTTCGGCATCCCGGTGGGTCAGATAGAAGATCACATCCGCCGCGTCACTGGCGGCCTCTGCGGCTTGGGCAAAACCGGCCCAAGGACCGGTCAGACGTTTGCGCGCGCGACTGGATTCGACAAGTAAATAGGGTATGCCCAAGGCCCGTGTGACAGCGGGGCCAATGAGGTCAGGTGCCTTGTAGTAATTATGATAGGTGATCCACGCCTGCCAGCCCTCGGCACGACCACGGGCGATTGCGTTTATGATTTCGGTCTGTGCGGCGTCAATGAGGCCGCGTTGAACTGCGCTGTCGCCTGCGCCGTCGCGGCTGCGCAGGGTGCTGGCCATCGCAACTGTAGCGCCGCCACCGTTCAACGCCGCGATCAACCCCCGTGCCATCGCACGATCCCCCGACGGCACAGGATGATCCGGCGACTTTAACGGAGCGTAGAACGCGAGCTGCATCAGCCGACCTGTGCCAGCATCGCGTTCAGCCGTTTGTGCAACTGACGGATGCCCGGGGCCATGGTGAATTCGGCGTACAGCCGGTCGTGGGCTGCCTCGGCCAGTCGCGGGCCAAGCGCAGGGTCATCGGCGAAACGCCGCATCGCATCGGCCAAGGCGGCGGGGGCGTCATCGCTGAGTAGGCCGGTACTGCCGCTGGTGATAAATTCGGGGATGGCTGACACTGGCGTGCTGAGCATAGGGAGCTTCTGGCTCGCGGCCTCCATCAACACATTGGGCAGGCCGTCGCGGTCGCCGTCTTTGGCAATACGCGATGGCAGCACGAACAGGTCGGCGACCCGCATGGCGTCGATCACCTCTGGCTGGTCGCAGGCTCCGCGCCACATAATGCGGTCGTTGATTCCATGCGCCTCTGCCCGCGCTTTCATCGTATCTGACAGGTCACCGCCGCCGATGTGGGTCCAGTGCCAGTCAAAGCTTTCTGGCAGCAGCGCCAGCGCGTCGATCAGATTATCAAAGCCTTTTTTCTCGACCATGCGCCCGACGGACATCATCTGGAACGGATCGCTTTTGGCGCGCTGGACCCGTATTGGGGGGTTGGGAAAACGTGCAAGATCAAGCCCGTGATAGACCAGATCAATCCGGTCGGGATCGCCAGAGAGACTGCGCAGATGTTGCGCATTGAAATCTGTGCAGGTGGCCCCGAAGGCGGCTCCGTGATTGGCGGGGTCAAGCTTTTCGCGCAGCTCCCACTCGGGCGAGGTCCAGATGTCCTTGGCGTGTGCAGAGAAGCTCCACGGCAGTCCGCGCAGGATCGCCGCGTATCGCGCAACAGACGAGGGCGTATGCAAGAAATGCGCATAGATGCCCCGCGTGTCGGCGGGTAGCTCGTGGGCCATGACACAGGCCTGACCAAAGCGGCGACGCCGGTTGGGCGTGTCATCGCGTGCCAGATCCTGCTGGAAGACATCCCACGCGGCAGCGTAGCCGGGCATGGCTTTCGCGGCGTCCTGCGCTGCGGCCACGCGTTCGGGATCGTCGCGCAGGTATTCGGGCAAGTAACGCACACGCGCCTTCAGCCGGTCGTGCAAGGGGTGGGTCTTGACATCGGTCGGGTGGCGCAAAGACCATATGTCAAACCGCAATCCCGCTTCTTCTAGCGCGACGAGCTCTTGCGCGATGAACGTCTCTGACAGGCGCGGCCAGCCTTTGACGACAATGGCGAGGGGGGCAGGGATATCGGTCATGCGGCACCATCCATCAAGGCGCGGCCCCGTTCGACAACCACGTCCAGCCCGTCCAGCAGACCGTTCGCACCCGCCTGCGATGGTTTGTTCTGATGGGGCAGGTTGCCGATCGCGGCGATCATCGCTTGTGGCGTCATGCCGTCGCGGGTTTCATCAAGCATGCGGACCAACCCCAATTCTTCGGCACGGCTGGCACGGATCCATTGTTCCAGGCGCGGCACGGTGCGGGGCACGATCACGGCGCGTTTGTCAAAGGAAAGCACTTCGCAAAAGGTGTTATAACCGCCCATGCAAACCACGCCCTCGGCACCGACATACAATTGCTCAATCCGGCTATCAAAACCAAGCGCGGTTACGCGTCCACCCAGCTTGGCCACCCGCGCATCAAAGGCTTCGCGCACGTCGCCCGAAAGGAAAGGCCCATAGATCAGCTTGGCATTGGGGGTCAGGTCTGGGTCTTGCTCGTAGGCGTCCAGCACAAGCGACACCATCGCGGCCCCGTCACCACCCCCACCGGGGGTAATCAATACATAGGGCTCTTCGGCCGGGGGTGTTTCTTCGGGGGCTTCGCGGCGTAGATATCCTGTCCAGTGCATCCGGTCATGCGCCGCCTGTGACAGGGGCAAACCCTTAGTCGGATCATAGACGTCGTGCATGCCATAGACCCAGATTTCGTCATAGTATTTCTCTGCCGCTTCGACGGCACCTTTACGTTCCCATTCGGCGGCCAGTACATCCGGTTCGTCCAGAACGTCGCGCAGGCCAAGCACGACTTTGGTCGTGCCGTTTTCGCGCAGCCAGTCAAGGCCGGGCAGCAGCTCTCCGCGAAAGCCTGTGGGCTCTTTGTCGACGATCAGCAGGTCGGGGGTATATTCTTCAAGGGCCGTACGTATCAGGTTGGCCCGCAAAGAGGTAACCTGGTCGATATCAAGATGCAGCGACTGCGCCACATAGCTGCCGTCAACCAACTTGGTCACGCCGGGCAGACGGATGTGGTCGACCCCTTTGGGAAATGTAAACCGCCCTGCTACAGGCGATCCGGTCAGGATGATGGCGGAGGCGTCTTCGTCCCCATCCATCAACGCAGCGGCCAGTGCCCGCGAGCGGCGCAGGTGCCCCAACCCAAAAGTGTCGTGACTGTAAAAAAGGACCCGCCGCGCTGGTTTGCCGTTGCGGGTATTCTTCGAGACCGTCTGGCGCATGGGCCGATCCTAACTTGGTCAAATATTCTTGGCCGCGCCTATCAGTCGGGCGGCGAGAAAGCGTTTATTGTCGAAGGCAGGTGAACCCGTCCCGCCCGATGCACCCAGAAACCGAATACACTCACATCACCATGGTCTGCCGGCCGAACAGGCCAGTGAAAATACCTTAGGCATCTCTGGCGAACATGTCATGCATTTCAGCACCTTCCGCCATCGTCGACCCTGAGTGGGCTGCGAAAGCCGGCATTTGAACGGGGCAAGCCCACCAGAAGCTGCGGCGCCTGTCATGGTCGTCTTCCTTCGCGGTTCATTGTCAGGGGAACTAGGTGGGGCCGCGGGGTTCATATTGCAATGGTAACGGGGGTCGCATAGCGTTCTACTCCTGCTCTCCCACATCACGAGCGAGGACTTATGCGGCATTTTATCTTCACCCTGCTCATGTCGCTTTGGTTCATACCCCTAGCTAACGCCTCAACGGCGCAAGGGGTTCTATCCCTTTTGCCAAAAGCGCAAGAAAAAGCCGCCAGCGACACAGATACCGACGCCGCACGGCTGCAAGAGGTCATCAAACAGGCTGCCGAAAGCGGCGTGAGCGTGGTGGTCGTCGACAGCGCAGGCGGGCTGCTGAACCAGCCTGCGCCCGCCCGAACCGGCGAGGGTGCCCAGCCAGAGGACGCGCTGGCAACTGACGCCTCGCCGCTGATGCACCTGCAGGAACGGGGCAACCAGTTCCGCACCGCTTTGATCAAGCGCATCGTGCAATTGCCCGACGCGATCAACGAAGTCGTCTATATCCTGCGCGCCGCTAGCCCCGATGGCACGCTGTGGGCCTTTGGGAAGACGCTGCTGATTGCGCTCGCGCTTTTTGCTGTCGGGGTCGTGGTCGAGGTAGAGGTTTTTGGCAAACGGATCGCGCGCAGGTTTGTTACCGCCAAGGTTCAGGAGGCCCCCGTCGGCTATGCCGAAAAGATGCCGTTCCTGGTGTTTCGCTTTTTCATGGGTATCATCGGCGTGCTGGTGTCGATGCTGGTCGCCTATGTCCTCGGGGCGTTGTTGTTCGGCCCACTTGAAGATACCGCGATCCAGTTCACTGCGACGTTGATCAACATCGGCTATTTTGTCTGTCGCGTGGCGGCAGGGCTGTGGCGGATGATCCTGTCGCCGTTCCTGATGCAATACCGCATTCCGGTGTTCAGCGACCGCGATGCCAAACGCCTGCATCGCTGGCTGTGGATAATGGCCAGCCTAGACACTTGCGCGATCCTGTTCGGGATATGGATCGGAGAGCTGGGACTGAACTACGACGTCTACGCGTTCATTGCGTCGCTGATGTCAGCGGCAATTGTGGTCGCGAATATCCTGATGATCTGGGTCAACCGGCGGGCCATTTCAAACGCGCTTCGGCAGGGCAAACCCGCCTCGGAATGTAGCGCGGTTGGGCGCTTCATGTCGCGGGCCTGGGCCCCGCTGGTGGTGGCCTATGCGCTTTTCGCCTGGGTCGAACTGACCTATGATCTGGTGCTCGAGAACCCAAGCTCCGTGCCTCTGATCGCGGGGGCCTATGGTATTCTGGTGTCAATCATCGTGGTCTACGGTGTGATCAACTATGCCATTGAACGCGGCTTTGCCCGCGCGCGCATGATGCGCCGCTTGAACGAGCTGCGCCGCGAGAAGCGCGCCGATGCTGCCCTTGGTGACGATGATGGGCCCGAGACAACCTTCACACCGGAACCGGATGATACGACGTCGCTGAACGAGGCTGACACAGAGGCCGCGATGGTGCCACGCCAAAGTCTCACCAGCTTTGAAGGTCTGGCGCGGCGCGTGGCTGGTATCCTCGCCTTTGTTACGGGGGCCTATGCGTTCTTCTATATCTGGGACACAGAGGCCACGTTGATGGTCGAAAGCCATGCGGACAGGCTGCTGGATGTGATGGTGATCCTGTTTATCGGCTATGTCGTCTATCACGCCTTCCGCATCTGGATCGACAGCAAGATCGAGGCCGAAACCGCCGACCAGCCCGAGGCGGAACTGGGCGACGAAGGCAGCGGCGCGTCCTCCGCCAGCCGGTTGGCAACGCTGCTGCCGCTGTTTCGCAACTTTGTCCTGATCGTTCTGATCGTGACCATCGCCCTCATCGTGTTGATGGAATTCGGGATCAATGTCGGCCCGCTGTTCGCCGGTGCGGGGATCGTCGGTGTTGCCGTCGGCTTTGGCAGTCAGGCGCTGGTGCGCGATATCTTTGCCGGTGCATTCTTTCTGTTCGATGACGCTTTTCGCAAGGGCGAATACCTCGACGTGGGCGGGGTGAAGGGCACGGTCGAAAAAATTTCGGTTCGGTCGTTCCAGCTGCGCCACCATCTGGGTGCATTACATACTATCCCCTTTGGCGAGCTACAGGTAATGACGAATTATAGCCGTGACTGGGTGATCATGAAGCTGCCCTTGCGTGTGACCTATGACACGGATGTCGAACGGGTTCGCAAGCTGATCAAAAAGCTCGGTATCGCGCTGCTGGATGACCCGGTGATCGGCGACAACTTTATCCAGCCGCTGAAATCGCAGGGCGTGATTGAAATGCAGGATTCCGCTATGATCATCCGCGTCAAGTTCATGACTAAACCGGGGGATCAATGGCTGGTGCGCAAGAAGGTCTATGAGGAAATCCGCGCCTTGTTTGAACGCGAGGGGATCCGCTTTGCCCATCGGGAGGTCACTGTGCGTCTGGCAGATGGAAAGGTGCAGGACCTTAGCGATGAGGAACGCAACGCGGTGACCGCCGCAGCACAGGCATCGATGGAAGAAGAGGCAGAAGCAAGCCCCGTGCAAAGCGAGGACGACCGTTAGTCGCCTTTGACGCAGTTGTGACATTGAAACGGGCTCCGCTGGCGCTAGCATCTAGGCATCTGCAACAGGAGAGTTCCTATGAAACAGTCCAGACGCCAATTCCTCGCGACCACAGCTGCTACAGCCGGTGTTGTGACGCTACTGCCCTATGCCGCACAAGCCGCAGCCCACGGCGGCAACATGTTCCCCGTCAGTGGTGGCGAAGTCAAAGTTCACCCCGTCGACCACGCGTCCTTCGTGATGGAGACACCAGCCGGTGTGATCTATTGCGATCCCGTGGGCGATGTTGCGAACTACAGTGATTTTGCCACGCCCGATCTGATCCTGATCACCCACGAGCACGGGGATCACTACAATGCCGAAACGCTGGCCGGTATCGTTGGTGACAACACGCAGATCATTACCAACCCTGCCGTATTCGACATGCTGCCCGCCGCGCTTAAAGCCAAGGCGAACGCGCTGGCCAACGGCGAGAACGCGATGTTCAACGAAGTATCAATCGAGGCGATCCCTGCCTATAACACCACCGAAGAGCGCAAGCAGTTCCACCCGCAAGGCCGCGACAACGGCTACATCGTGAACCTCGCCGACTTCCGTGTCTATATTTCCGGCGATACAGAAGCGACGCCGGAGATGCTGGCGCTAGAGGATATCGATCTGGCGTTTGTTTGTATGAACCTGCCGTTTACCATGGACGCGACCTCGGCTGCAGCGGCAGTGTCGACGTTCAAACCCGCGTTCGTCTACCCCTATCACTACCGCGGGCGCGATGATGGCACGCAAGACCCCGCCGCCTTTGCCGCCATGGTCGGCGAAGGGATCGAAGTCAAAATGGGCGACTGGTATTAAGCCAGCGCAGCGGGGGGCCAGCCCCCCGCACCCCCCGGGATTTAGACCATTTGGAACTGAAGGCCCCGGTGGGTCAGGATTTATACGGATCAAGACTTGCGCGCAGACCATCGCCCAAGAAGTTGAACGCCAGCACCACGACAATGATCGGCAGCATGGGAATAGCGGTCCACCAGTAGATTTCGATGCTCGCCAGATTTTGCGCGTCATTCAGCATGACCCCCCAGCTGACGGCGGGCGCGCGAAGACCCAGCCCCAGAAAGCTAAGCGCGGTTTCCCCGAGGATCATCGCCGGGATCGACAGGGTCGCGCTGGCGATCAGATGCGACATGAAATTCGGCAACAGGTGTTTGCGGATCACCCGCGCGGGGGACGCGCCCATCATCTCGGCCGCTTTGACGTATTCCTCTTCACGCAGGCTCAGGAATTTTGACCGCACCGCCCGCGCCAGCCCGGGCCAGTCCAGAATGCCGAGGATGATCGAGATGATAAAGAACACCGACACCGGTCCCCAGTTCGACGGCACCGCCGCCGAAAGCGCCAGCCAGAGCGGGAGTTCTGGTAGTGACCGCAAAATCTCGATCGCGCGGTTGACCAGCCAGTCGGTCTTGCCGCCGAAGTAACCGGCCAAAGATCCAAAGAAGATACCCAGCACAAAACTGACCGTGATGCCGATCAACCCCACCGTCAAAGAAAGCTGCGCACCATAGAGGATGCGGCTGAACACATCGCGCCCCAACCGATCCGAGCCCCAGAGAAACACCGTCGCGCCGTCAGGGGCGCAAAACAGGTGGGTGTCGCTGGGGATGAGCGCAAAGAGGTGGTAGGTTTCACCCTTACAAAAATACTCAATCTTGCGCGGGTTGCTGGTATCGGTGTCGTAGACCCAGCGGAAATTCACCAGATCCGCAGTGCCCGTCGTCTCGTATACAAAGGGGCCGATGAAACTGCCCTCGTGCCAAAGGTTGATGCTTTGCGGTGGCGCGTAGATGTGTTCGGCATTGCGCTCGTTTGGTGTGTAGGGCGCGATGAACCCCGCCACTGGCAAGATCAGATAGCAGAAGGCCAGAAACAGCCCGGATACCAGCGCCAGCTTGTGCCGCCGGAACTTGCGCCACATGAGCCGTGTGACAGAGGCGTCCATCTCGGCCCGCTCAAGCGCGGAAAGATCGCCGTCGTCGGTCCAGGGGGTTGTGTCGACAAAGCGGTTGTCAGGCTGGATGCTCATGAGCTGCGTGCCCCGTAACGGATGCGCGGATCAAGCAGGACCAGCAGCATGTCAGAGATCATCGTGCCGATCAGCGTCAGCAGGGCTACGAACATCAGGATGAACGCCGCGAGGAACTGGTCTTGGGACTTTAGTGCGACCAGCAGATAGGGCCCGATGGTTTGCAGGCCCAGCACCACCGATACCAGCACGGAGCCCGATACCATAGCAGGCAGCAGGTTCCCGATATCGGCGACAAAGGGGTTGAAGGCCACGCGCAACGGGTATTTCGACAGCAGCCGTGCGGGGCCCATGCCCTTGGCCTTGGCGGTTTCCACATAGGGTTTATCAAGCTCGTCGAGCATATTCGCCCGTAATCGCTGCATCATTGCGGCGGCACCGGCGGTGCCGATCACAAAGGTCGGGACGATCAGGTGCAGCAGGACGGAGCGTACTTTTTCCCATGACATGGGCTGGCCCTCAAGCTCGGGGGCCATAAGCCCGCCAATCGGCAGGTCAAAGTATTTATGGCCATAATAAAACAGGATCAGCGCCAACAGGAAGTTCGGTGTCGCGAGCCCGAGGTAGCCCAGAAAGCCGGCGGTATAATCGACCCAAGTCTCGGATTTGGCGGCGGCGAGCACCCCAAGCGGCAAGGCGATGAGATAGACAAACAACACGGCGGCGAGATTGACCAGCACCGTCATCCACAGCGCATCGCCGACGATTTCGCCTACGGGGCGGTCAAACTCGAACGACCAGCCGAAATTGCCCTGGATCAGCCCCGCAAACCCCTGCGGCCCCGGCACCATGCCGACCCAGATCAGGTATTGTTTCCAGATCGGTTGATCCAGCGCGTATTCGTGCCGCAGAAACTCGGCCTTGGCGACGCCTTCGGCCTGACCTGTGGCACGCAGCTCAGCGATTTGGTTCGACAGGTAATCGCCGGGGGGCAGGTTGATGATGACAAACACCAGCAGTGAGACCACCAAAAGGGTCAGCAGCATGGTGATGAAACGCCAGACGGCGTATCTGAGGAATATCATCGGCTTACCTGCACATGGGGGTCTTTGAAGTAGAATTCATCGATACGATGGATGCCGAAATGCGCGCCGGGATCAAAGGCCCAGATCCCATGCTCCGGTACATTCATCAGATCGTTCGAGACGACGACGGGTTGCGGGGCCTCGGCCAGCACGCCGATGGCGAATTGCTGTTCGGCGTGGATGGCGAGCATCCGCTTCCAGATGTCTTCGCGCATCTGTGGGTCGTCGGTGTGGTTCCAGTCATTCGCCAGCAGCATCAGCCGTTTCGCGGGCTGCATATCGGGGGGCGACCCGGCCTGTCCGACTGTTTGGTAGTATTGTCCCCACATCGGCCAGGCAAAGAATTCCTGATTGGTGGGCGCCAGATAGGACGGAGAGGTCGACGGCCCCGGAAGCCCGTTGTCCCAGCCGTACCACACCGACGCCATGGTCCGCCCCGCATAGATCCGGTTGCGCAGGATGTCGCGGTCCAGCGGGCGCATGATCAGACGGATGCCCAGATCTCGCCATGTGTCAGTGATGATCGCCAACGCGTTTTCTTCCTCGCTGCGTTCGCCTGCGGTCTCGATCACGAACTCCATCGGGCGGCCGTCGGGCAGTTCGCGCAGGCCGGCGGGGGTGCGTTCAGTCAGGCCCATGTCGTCAAGCAGCGCGTTGGCGTGGGCGAGGTTCATCATCGACCACGAATGCGTATTATCGTCGTTGTAATGCGCGCTTTGCGACAGGGCGGACATGCCGCCTTCGCTGGCAAGGCCAAAATAGAGCGCGCGGTTGATCATGCGTCGATCGATGCCGAGGCTCAGCGCACGGCGAAAACGCACGTCGCGCATGACATCGCGCCACACAGGGTCGGCGAAGTTCAGGTTGGGATAGATCGCGATCTGGCTGGCGGCGCCGTTGGCCCAAAGCAGAGTGCGGTATTTGCCGCCGTCCGCCTCGCCTTTCTTGAGGATCGCGACATCGGGGAAATCGAGCCCGCGCGCCTGCAGGTCGACCTCGCCTGCGTTGGCCTTGGCCGCGATCAGCCCACCGCCGACCACGGTCATCTGCACCACGTCGATATAGGGCAATTGCACGCCCCGGCTGTCGACACGGTGGAAATAGGGGTTTCGTACAAACAGCTTGCGCGAGCTGTCCTTGTCCGAGGTGTTGATCCACGGCTGGAGGGTCGGCAGCGCGGGATTGTCGAACTTGTACATGTTGTCGCGTTTGTTGTGCAGCGCGGCCCAGCTTTTGACTCGCGCGGCTTTGACCTTTTCGATCAGCGCGTCAGGGTCGGCGAACTTCACGTGGAACTGTGACAGATAGTGGGCGGGGCGATAGATGAACGGCGGGCTTGCTTGCGCCAACAGCGGCAGGAAATTCGGATTGGGGATCTGCCATTCGAACACGACCGTATGTTCATCGGGGAAGGTGACCTTTCCCAGGCGGTTGTCCACAATCATGAAATCCGGCGGCCCGCTGGGGGTGATGTCGGGGTCGTTGGCGACATTTTCCCACCAGTAACGGAAATCATCCGAGGTAAAGGGGATGCCGTCCGACCAGCGGTGACCGGGGCGCAGGTGCAGCGTGAATTTGCGCCCTTCTTCCACGTCCACCGCGGCGAGAATATCGGGGGCAAGCGTGTAGTCAGGCTGATACCCTACCAGCCGCGCATAGCCGTAGACGACCATCTGCCGCACGTCCTTGGTGCGCGAGATCAATGTGCGTAGCGTACCACCCTGACGCCCAAAGCTGCGGCCCTTGGCTTCGAGATCGACGACCAGCGGCTCTGACGGGATGCGGTCCTGCACGTGGGGCAGGCTGCCGGCATTGACCTCTTGCGCCCAAAAGCTGCTTTCTCGGAGCACGGGACCATCGCTGTACGCGGCAAGGGGGGCAAAGGCGAGGGTCGCGGCGAGGGCAAGGAAGAGCTTACGCATGACAACGTACCTTATGGCCGGGCTCAAGCTCGCGCAGGGCGGGGGCGTGATGGCCTTCAAAACGGAACTGTTCGGGCCAGAGCGTGGGAGAGCCCGCCCCCTTGGCGACCAGATCAAGGTCAATCGGGCGACTGATGTCGGGTTCGGGCTGTGCCGCGATCAGGGCGCGGGTGTAGGGGTGTTGCGGGTTGTAGAACAACGTGTCGGGCGGGGCCTGTTCGACGATAACGCCAGCGCGCATGACCGCAACCTCGTCCGCGATGCGGGCAACGACAGCCAGATCGTGGCTGATGAATAGATAGCTTAGGTTGGCACGGTCGCGGATGTCTTCGAGCAGGGTCAGGATCTGCTCTTGCACCGACACATCCAGCGCCGAGGTGGGTTCGTCGCAGATCAGCAGCTTCGGGTCGAGCGTCAGCGCGCGGGCAATGGACAGCCGCTGGCGCTGGCCGCCTGAAAACGCGTGCGGGAAACGGCTAAGCATATCAGGGTTCAATCCGACCCACCGCAGCATTTCGGCCGCCTTTTCGCGGCGGTCGCGGGCGGTGCCGATGTTGTGCACCTCCATCGGTTCGGTCAGGGCTTGCTGCACGCGCATACGCGGGCTGAGCGATGAATACGGGTCCTGGAACACCATCTGCGCCTGCCGTTGAAACGCTTTCCGCTCGGCGGGCGACAGGTCATGAACGGCCAGCGGCGGGGCAGCGGGGGCAGGGCGAAACAGCACCTCGCCGCCAGCATCGGGGCGTTCGGCCCCCATCGCGATGCGGGCGCAGGTGGTCTTGCCCGATCCGCTTTCGCCGACAATCGCCAGCGTCTTGCCACGGGGCAGGTGCAGGTCAACGTGCTGGCAGGCGGATACGGCCACCGGCTTGCGCCAGCCGCCCGCCCGCATGGTATAGGTCTTAGATACATTGCGCAGATCAAGGATCATATCGTCGGCGGGCGTCGTGGATGCAGGGGCAGGGGCGGCCACGGCCGGGATCATCGGGGCGGCGGCGAACAGCTTGGCGGTGTAGGGGTGGGCAGGGCTGCCCAGCACATCCTGTGCATCGCCCCGTTCCATCACGCGCCCCTTGTGCATCACGACGACTTTTTGCGCCATATTTGCCACGACGCCCAGATCGTGGGTCACAAGGATGACGCCCATGCCGGTTTCAGCCTGTAGCGACCGGATCAGCCCGAGCACCTGCGCCTGCGTCGTCACATCCAGCGCCGTCGTCGGTTCATCCGCGATCAGCAGCTCGGGCTTGGCGACCATGGCCATGGCGATCATCGCACGTTGGCGCATCCCGCCTGACATCTCGAACGGATAGCTTTTCCAGGCGCGCATTGGATCGGCAAAGCCGACCTTTTCGAACTGCTGCAAAACCGCGCGTTTGGCCGCACCGCGCCCCATGTCGCGATGTAGACGCAGCACCTCGGCGACTTGGTCACCAATACGGTGCAAGGGCGACAAGGACCGCATCGGTTCCTGAAAGATCATTGAAATGCGGTCGCCCCGAATGGCGCGCATCTGTTTCTCGGGGAGCGCCAGAAGATCGACGGGGCCTTCGGCTCCGTTAAATCGGATCGAGCCGCCGCGCATCTGAGCTGCATCCGGCAGCAAACGTAGTACAGACCGGCATGACAACGTTTTGCCCGACCCGCTTTCGCCCACCAGTGCAAGGGTCTCGCCTGCGTTCAGCGCAAAGCTGACGCGATCAACGACGGGCGGGCCGGCACCGAAACCGATCGACAGATCATTTACTTCAAGAAGGGGGGCCATGGTCATCCCAAGCGCATCAAAGCGAAAATTACCAACCGAGTGAAGCCGATAAACGCCTAGGCGTCTAGGGGGCAGCGTAAAAACCAAGCGTCATCGGTACACAAAGGGGGGCTGCGTCCCCATGTTGCATCAGTACGACCCAACCCGAAGGAGAACCGCGATGAGCCGCCTGGATATTTTTATCGACCGTATGGTGTCGCAGCGTGCGTGTATCGATCATGCCGCCGCGTTGACGCAAACACTGACAGGGCCGGTGTTCGAACTGGGGTTGGGCAACGGACGGACGTTTCATCATATCCGCGAAACGATGCCCAACCGCGATATCTTTGTGTTTGAACGCGCGGTTGCATCGAATCCTGATAGCACCCCCGAAGATCATCAGCTGATTTTGGGCGATGTGCATGAAACCCTGCCGGCCGCGTTAAACCGGTTCGGACCAAATGCCGCACTGATTCACGCGGACCTCGGCGGTCATAACCTCGCGAAAAACGATGCTTTTGCGCGTGTTCTTTCGCCTCTGATCGAGCCTTTATTGGCCGTAGGCGGCGTGATGGTGTCGAGCGATAGGATGTATTTCGACAATTTGATCGAAATCGCTTTGCCGCCCGAAGCGGTCGCCGGGCGCTGCTTTATGTACCGCCGTGAAATGTCTTGATGTGACTTAAGTATATGTAAGTCTTATACAAATTATCGTCGGCACCGGTATTCCGGTGCCGTTTTAAGTTTCTCTTGCGTGTTCCAAGTCCCCTCCCTAGTGTGCGCCCGAGACATAGTGAAACGATGTTTCGCATGGTGAAACAATTCTTGGGAGGGAATTACATGTCCTTTTTGAAAAACCTATCCTTCGCAGCCGCAATGAGTATTGCAGCCTCCGTTGCCGGTGCCGAAACCGTCCTGATCCACGGCGAAGCAGGCCCGAATCGCGGTGCCCGCGCAGACGCCCTGCAGTGGTTCGCGGACCAAGTGGCCGAGCGGTCGGAAAACGATCTGCGTCTGGACATCCAGTGGGGCGGCGCGCTGTTCAAAGCGAACGCTGCCGTACAGTCTATCGGTGACGGTGTGGCTGACATGGGGTCTGTGATCGCTGTCTATTACCCGCAAGAAATGGCCGCCTATGGCATCGCTGATCTGCCCGTAAACAACCCCGATGCCTGGGTCGGTATGCGCGCCACGGACGAGCTGATGCGTTCGAACCCAGCGATTGCGGACAACTTGGCAGACAAGGACCTTGTCTACATCGGGACATGGACCACCAGCCAGGTGAACATCGGTTGTAAAGGCGACGCGATCCGTTCGGTCGCTGATATCGCGGGCAAAAAAGTACGTGGTACAGGGGCCTACGGTAAGGTCTTTGGCGACGAAGGCGCGAACATGGTCAACATGTCGATCTATGACGCGTACCAAGGGCTCGACACTGGGCTGATCGACTGTAGCCAAGGGTATTCCTACGCCGTTGCAGCGCTGAAGCAGGCCGAAGTCATGGACAACTACACCCTGCTGAACTGGGGCCAGGTTGGCGGCGTCGGCATCTTCATGAACAAAGACATGTTCGATGCGCTGTCCGAAGATCAGCAAGGCGTGCTTTTGGAAACCGGTGCTGATCTGTCCGATGAATTCGGCCGCATGATCACAACCGCGAACGACAACGCCATTGCCGCGATGAAAGAGCAAGGTGTCGAAGTTCTGGAATTGCCCGAAGAAGAGCGTGCCAAGCTGGTCGCCGGCGGCGAAAAGTATCTGGCCGAGTGGGTCGAGACAGCCAACCGCACCGGCCTGCCGGGCGAGCAGTTGCTGGAAGACTACAAGGCGCTGATCGCGAAGTACACGAAAGAGCGCGATGAGAACGGTTACCCTTGGGCAGCTGACAACAACTAAGCATTAGCTTTGGGAGGAGCAGGGACCATGTTGGTACCACTTGAGAAAATCCTGTTGGGGTTGGGCGCGGCTGCGGTCATCCTGCTGGGGATCTTGATCACGTCCAACGTGGTCGCGCGCGCCGTCTTCGCATCTAGCGTACCCGACAGCGTTACTTTGGTGCGGGAGCTGATGGTCGCGGCCATCCTCCTGCCCCTTGCGGCAGCGACCGCAAACCGCGCGCACGTTAGCGTGGCCTTTGTGTCCGACCGGTTCGGGCCCAAGCTGCGGTCCTGGCTTATCGTGCTGGGGTCGGTGATGGGGATGATAGCCTTGGGCGGTCTGATCTATGCCGGTGGCCGCGAATTCCTGAGCGTTTGGGAAAAAGGCAGCTTTTTCTACGGCGACCTGAACCTGCCCAAATGGCCCGGACGTTTATTGTTTGTGGTCGGTATCGCGGCCTGCTGGCTGCGTCTGGCCGAACTGGCGATCCGCGATGTTCGCACGATCCTGTCCGGCGGTACTGTCTCGGACGAAGAAAACCACACAATCGAACTCGTTGCTGAAAAAGAGGTGCTGTAATGGACGCGTCAACCATTGGCCTGATCGCCTTTGCCGCAGTGTTAATCCTGCTGGCGCTTAGGGTGCCGATTGCGTTTGCTCTGGCCAGTGTGGCCACCATCGCCACCTTCTTTATCTTCGCGTTCCGCACCGGCACATTTATGCCAGAACGTGCCATTCGCGCGACAACGTCGATGGTGTTCTCGAACTCCTTTGACCTGATACACTCCTACGATCTATCGATGATCCCGCTGTTCGTGGCCCTTGGGCACATCGCCTATCGCGCCGACATCACGACCAAGATCTACCACGCGGCCAAGGTTTGGCTGACGCGCCTGCCCGGCGGTGTTGCGATGGCAAGCGTCATGGGGTGTGGCGGATTCTCGGCGATTACCGGCAGCTCTATTGCCTGCGCCTCGACCATGGGGAAAATCTGCACGCCCGAGATGTTGCGCATGGGCTATGACCCCCGGCTTGCCACCGCGTCGGTCGCCGCAGGGGGCACGCTGGGGTCGCTGATCCCGCCGTCTGTTCTGTTCATCATCTACGGTATCTTTACCGAGACCTCTATCTCGTCGCTGTTCCTCGCGGGTGTTCTGCCGGGCTTGCTGACGCTGGCAGGCTTTATCCTTGTGATTGCCGTCTGGGTCTGGCGCTCGCCTGAAATCGCTCCGTCCACAGCGACGCGCTATTCCACCAAGGAACGGTTCGCTGCAGCTGCGGAAAGCTGGCCTGCGGTGATGCTGTTCGTGCTGATCATCGGCGGCATCTACGGCGGCATCTTTACCGCAACCGAAGCGGCGGCTGTATGTGTGGTCGCGGCGACGCTGATCGGTTTTGCGCAGCGCAAGCTGACCTTGCAGGGCCTCTGGGACGCGGTGAAAGAAACCTGCATACAGACCGCGGCGATCTTCTTTATCGCGGCGGGGGCCAAGATTTTTGTGGCCTTTATCGCCCTGACCAACGTCGCCCCGATGATCGTGAATGTCGTGGCCGAGGCCGAGCTGTCCGTTGTGGTCCTGCTGCTGGCGATTGCGGCGATTTATCTGCTGCTTGGCATGTTCCTTGATCCGATTGGCATCATGGTTCTGACCCTGCCACTGATGATTCCGCTGGTAGAAAGCTATGACATGAACCTGATCTGGTTCGGTGTTGTGGTGATCAAGCTGCTGGAAATCGGGCTGATCACGCCGCCTGTCGGCCTGAACGTCTTTGTCATCGCTAATGTGGTGGGCAAGGAGGCTCCGATCGACAAGATCTTTGCTGGTATCACGCGCTTCCTGAGCGTTGATGTGATCGTGCTGGTGCTGATCATGTCCTTCCCGATGATCTCGTTGCTTATTCCTATGGCGGCGCGATGAGTGGCGATACCACAGATCGGAAATTTGCCAACACTCTGGCGCGGGGGCTTGCTATATTGCGGGCCTTTCGCGCCAGTGACAGCGGGCTGACCCACGCACAGATTGCAGATCGCACTGGGCTGCCGAAACCCACCGTATCGCGGTTGACCTATACCCTGTGCGAACTGGGCTATCTTAGCCACGGCGGGCGCAATGACCGCTTTCGTCTGGGGCCGTCGGCCATCGCCCTTGGTTCTGTCGCGTCGGTGGCGGTCAACTTTCTGGATCTGGTGTCTGATGCGATGCAGCAGCTTGCCGATGAGACGGGCACATTGTTGCTGGTGGCCGTACGCGACGACGAAAAGATGATGCTGGTGCGCACTTGGCGCCCGCAGAATGGGTCGACCATCTGGCTGGAGCCGGGGCACAGGATTCCCGTGTTCGGATCGTCTTCGGGCATGGCCGTCGTGGCGTCACTTAGTGAAGAGCGCTTTGAGCAGTTGACGCCCGAAGCGGATATGCGAAGGTTCCGGGCGGAGGGATATTCGCAATTGATAGAACAAGGGTTCGTTTACGCGATGGAAGGCACGCGATATGCCAGAACAATCAACGCCGTAAGTGTCCCCTATTTTGCCGAAGAGTTCGGCGAGCCGGTATCGTTCACCGCCGGAGCCATGCCTCATGATTTGCCCGATTCCCGTATCGTGCAAGAGGTGGGCCCCGCCTTACGTGAACTGGTGCGCGCGCTTGAACAGCGCACCGGGCGCACGCCTGCGCTGAGCCGCCGCGACTGAAACAAGACTAGACCAAGGAATATGCTAAATGACTGACAAGATTGGATATACCCGCAAAGGCGACGTGGCCGTACTGCGGATCAAGAACCCCCCGGTCAACGCGTTGTCCCATGCTGTTCGTGAAGGTCTGGTTGCCGGCATGGCACAGGCTGAAGCGGACGAAGGCGTTAAAGCCGTGGTTATCGTCGGGGAGGGCCGTGCCTTTATCGCCGGTGCGGATATCACCGAATTCGGTAAAACGCCGCTTGAACCTTTCCTGCCTGATGTGTGCAAACGGATCGAGGATTCTCCGTTGATCGTTGTCGCCTCCATGCATGGTGTGTCGTTGGGCGGTGGGCTCGAGATCGCGCTATCGACGCATTACCGTGTGGCACAGCCGTCGGCCAAAGTGGGTCTGCCCGAAGTGCATCTGGGCTTGATCCCTGGTGCCGGTGCGACCCAGCGTTTACCCCGCCTGATCGGCGTGGACCCGTCGCTTGATCTGATCACCTCTGGCCGTCAGGTCAAAGCGGCCGAAGCCGAAAGCCTTGGCATCGTCGATCAGGTCACCGAGGGCGACCCCGAGGATGTGGGCGTCGCCTATGCCGAGACCCTGATTGCCACCAACGCACCGCGCCGCCCCGTCAGCGAGATGGCCGCGCCCGCGTCGATCGACTGGGATGCGGCCTATGACGGGACGCTGAAAAAGGGGCGGGGGCAAATCTCTCCGGCGCAGGCGGTCCGCGCGGTTCAGGCCGCGGCAGAGCTGCCCTTTGACGAAGGCATGCTGGCCGAGCGCAAGATTTTCATGGAGTTGATGGAGACAGACCAGCGTCAGGGCATGATCCACGCGTTCTTCTCTGAGCGTGCGGTAGGCAACCTGCCGGAACTGAAAGGCGTCGAGCCACGGGCGTTGCAATCCATCGGCATCATCGGCGGTGGCACCATGGGCGCAGGCATCGCCACGGCGGCGCTGTTGGCAGACTTCAACGTCGTGCTGATCGAGATGAAGGAAGATGCCGCAGAGGCCGCACGCGGTCGCATCGCGGGCAATCTTTCCGGCGCGCTCAAGCGTGGCAAGATCACCCAAATGAAATACGATGCGATGACCAACACCGCGCTTGAGGTGTCGATCAACTATGACAGCCTCGCCTCGGTCGATCTGGTGATCGAAGCGGTGTTCGAGGACATGGGCGTCAAGAAAGACGTGTTCGGCAAGCTCGACGCCGTGTGCAAACCGGGTGCAATTCTGGCGTCCAACACGTCCTATCTGGATGTGGACGAGATCGCGGCCAGCACCTCGCGCCCTGCGGATGTGATCGGGCTGCACTTCTTCTCGCCTGCGCATATCATGAAGCTGCTCGAGGTGGTGATCGCCGAAAAGACCGCCCCCGATGTGGTCGCCACGGGCTTTGCTCTTGGCAAGGCGCTGAACAAGATTTCAGTACGCGCTGGTGTTTGCGACGGCTTTATCGGCAACCGTATTCTGGCCACTTACCGCACTGCGGCCGATCATATGGTGTTGGATGGCGCGTCGCCATACCAGATCGACAAGGCGCTGGTGGATTTCGGCTTTGCCATGGGCCCCTTTGCCGTGGGCGATCTGGCCGGTCTCGACATCGGCTGGGCCACACGAAAGCGCAAGGCGGCGACGCGCCACCCTGCCGAACGCGTACCGACATACCCCGACAAGATCTGCGAAGCCGGCAACTTTGGCCAGAAGACCGGCAAAGGTTTCTACATCTATGAGGCCGGATCGCGCGGCGGGGTGCCGAACCCCGAGGTGTCCGAACTGATCGCCGCCGAACGCGCCGAACGCGGCATCACCCCGCGTGACTTTACCGACGCAGAAATCGTACGCCGCTATATGGCCGCGATGGTCAACGAGGCGGCAAAGGTCGTGGGCGAGGGCATCGCAAAGCGGCCCTTGGACGTGGATATGGTCCTGCTCTTTGGCTACGGCTTCCCGCGCTATTGGGGCGGGCCGATGAAATGGGCCGACCTGCAAGGCCTGCCCGCGCTGCTGGCCGATATCGAAGGCTACGCCAAGGAAGACGCTTGGTTCTGGGAACCCGCGCCGCTGCTGAAACAGCTGGTCGCAGAGGGTCGCACCTTTGATGACCTGAACAAACAAGCCGCAAAGTAAATGACAAGGGCGCAATGCCCGACAATATAAACCGGAGGAAGACAAATGGATCTGAGCTATAGCGACGAAGAAAAGGCTTTCCGCGCCGAAGTGCGGGCCTTTCTAGAGGAAAAGCTCCCCAAGGAAATGAGCGACAAAATCCGCAAGGGTGAAGAGCTTGGTAAGGACGGTCAGGAACAGTGGCATGCGATCCTGAACGCCCAAGGCTGGCTGGCCCCGAACTGGCCCAAAAAGTTTGGCGGTGCGGAATGGAACGCGGTTCAGCGTCACATCTTCGAAGAAGAAGCCGCCGCCGCCTATGCGCCGCGCATTGTACCCTTTGGCCTGTCGATGCTGGCCCCCGTGCTGCAGAAATTCGGCTCGCAAGAGCAGAACGATTACTGGCTGCCACGCCTTTTGGCGGGCGAAGACTGGTGGTGTCAGGGCTATTCCGAGCCGGGTGCCGGTTCCGACCTTGCCTCGCTGAAAACCGAAGCCATTCTGAACGACGAAGGCACACACTATATCGTCAACGGCCAGAAAACATGGACCACGCTGGGCCAGCACGCGAACATGATCTTCTGCCTTGTGCGCACCGACAAAACGGTGAAGCAGCAAGAGGGTATCTCCTTCCTGCTGATCGACATGGAAACCCCCGGCGTCGAAGTGCGCCCGATCATACTGCTCGATGGCACCCACGAGGTGAACGAAGTCTGGTTCTCGGACGTGAAAGTACCGGTTGAAAACCTTGTCGGCAAAGAGAACGAAGGCTGGACCTACGCCAAGTACCTGCTGACTCACGAACGCACCAACATTGCGGGCGTCGGTTTCTCGCAAGCGGGTCTGACAGCGGTCAAGCGCATCGCCAAGGCCGAGATGTCCGGTGGTAAGCCGTTGATGCAGAACCCGCACTTTGCGGCGCGCGTCGCACAGGTCGAGATCGACCTGATGGCGATGAGCACCACAAACCTGCGCATCGTCTCCAAGGCGGCAGCGGGTGCGGCACCGGGTGTTGAATCGTCCATGCTGAAAGTCAAAGGTACGATCATCCGTCAAGAGATCAACGATCTCGCGCGTCGTGCCGCTGGTGCCTATGCGATGCCATTCGCATCCGAAGCGATCGAAGGGTCAAACCTGGCGCTGCCTGATCCGTTGAATGCCGGCCCCGTCGCCGCGCAATATTTCAACAACCGTAAACTGTCGATCTTTGGCGGCTCGAACGAAATCCAGCGCCAGATCATTGCCAAAACAACGATGGGAGGTGGAGCATGAACTTCGACCTGACAGAAGAACGCCAAATGCTGCAAGACAGTCTGCGCCGTTTCCTGCGCGACAAATACGACACGGCAACGCGTAACAAAATCCTCGAGAGCGACTCCGGTTTTTCCGCGGATATCTGGAACGGTCTGGCCGAACTGGGGGTCATTGGCGCACTGTTCACCGAAGATCAGGGCGGCTTTGGCGGCGCTGGTTTCGACATCGCAGTTGTGTTCGAGGAACTGGGCCGCGCAGGCGTGGTCGAACCTTTCCTTGATACGGCCATTCTGGGCGGCGGTCTGATTGCCGATTTGGGCAACGACGACCAGCAGGCCCACATCGAAGAGATGATCGGCGGCACGCTGCAGGTGGCCTTTGCCCATGGTGAACCCACCAGCCGCTATGACCTGAACCAGGTGACCTCCACGGCCAAGGTCGATGGCGACAACGTGGTGCTGAACGGTCGCAAGGCTGTTGTGGTCAACGCTGAAAACGCCGACATGCTCATCGTCTCTGCCCGCGAAAGCGGCGCGGCAGGCGACGAAGACGGTATTTCGTTGTTCCTCGTTCCGGCGGACGCCAAGGGTATCACGCTGCAAGGCTATGCGCTGCTGGCCGGTGGCCGTGCCGCCGAAGTCACGCTGGATGATGTGTCCGTGCCTGCCTCTGCCCGTCTGGGTGAAGCCGGCAAGGCGTTCAAGGCCATTGAGGCCCGCGTCGCAGCGGCCAATGTCGCGATCTGTGCGGAAACATTGGGTGCGATGGAAACGGCAACGCGCCTGACCCGCGAATACCTGATGACCCGCAAGCAGTTCGGCAAGCCCATCGGCACGTTCCAGGCGCTCGCGCACCGGATGTCCGACCTGCTGATCGAGATGGAGCAGGCGCGCTCTGCGGTGATCGTAGCCGCGGGCAACCTCGAAGCGGATTACAAAGCGCGCGAGACGCATATCTCTGCCGCCAAGAACCTGCTGGGTCGCGCGGGCCGTCTGGTTGCCGAAGACAGCATCCAGATGCACGGCGGTATCGCCATGACGCAAGAATACGAACTGGCCCATATCGCCAAGCGTATCATTATGGCAGACCACCGCTTTGGCGACACAGACCACCATCTGGAGCGTTTCATTGCCCTTGCAGCAGCCTGATGAAAGCCAGCTGATCCGGGACGAGACCGGCACCCAAACCCTGGTTGGATATGTCGTGGATATATCCGACAAGGCCCACGGGCGCTGCTTTCTTGATCTGGGTCCGCAGCACTTTAACCGCCATGGGGTTCTTCATGGCGGTATTGCCGCCACATTGCTGGATAACGCCTGTGGTATGACCGGATCGCTCAGCGTGGACCCCACGGGCCAGCACCCGTTCCTCACGATTTCGCTGACGACGCAGTTTCTGGCCGCTGGTATGCCGGGTCGCGTGACCGCGACCGGCACGATCAAGGGCGGTGGCCGCAGCCTGCTGTATATCGACGCTGAACTCGTCCACGAAGACGGCACGGTCATTGCGACATCCACAGGCGTTTTCAAACGCGTCCCACAGGAGAAGCTGAAATGAGCGCTCGGATCGAAGACAAGGGTGACCGCATCGTCATCTGGAACGGAAACGCGCATAAGCGGGGCGCATTGTCGCCCGAGCTTTACGCTTGCATCGGCCAAGCGATTGAAATGGCCGCCGAGCCGCGTATCCGTGCCGTGATCCTGACCTCCGAAGGGGATTTCTTTTGCGCAGGGGGCGATCTGAACGTTCTGATCGCGCGCCGCGACATGCCCAAAGATGAACGCCGCGGCAAGATCAACGAATTGCACAGCTTGATCCGCGCGATCCGGTCCTGTCCGGTGCCTGTCATCGCCGCCGTCGAAGGCGGTGCTGCCGGGGCAGGGCTGTCGTTTGCGCTGGCCTGCGATCTGGTCGTTGCTGCAGCCGGTGCCAAATTCACTGCCGCCTACGTCAAGGCGGGTCTGGTGCCTGACGGGGGGCTGACCGCCTCGCTTGCCCGTGCGCTGCCACGGCAGCTCGCCATGGAGATGTGTCTGCTGGCGCAGCCCGTGACGGTAGAGCGGATGCATGATCTGGGTGTGGTGAATGTCGTTACCGAAAAAGGCGACGCGTTTGATGCTGCTATGGCGCTGGCCGATCGTTTGGCCGCAGGACCCCGCGATGCCCAAGGGGTGATCCGCGGCTTGGTCGCGCAGGGCTATGACGTGTCCGAGGCCGACCAGCTTGACGCAGAATGTGATGCGATGGCTCACGCCACCGGCGCTGATGAGGCCGCCGAAGGCATCGCCGCTTTCTTGGAAAAGCGCACACCGAATTACGGCGGCTGAGCCTCAGCCACCGATCTATTGACCCAACCCGCAGCCAGACGCGCTGACCGGGTTCTGACTGACTGCGGGGAGGCAGAGAATATTATGGTACGTGTAGAGCAATTTCTGGCGGATCAAGTGGCCGCACGCGGGGACGCGCCCGCGCTGAGCGACAGCACAGGGGTACGCTGGACGTACAAGAATTTCGACAAGGCAAGCGACGACATCGCGCAGGCGCTCAAGGATGCCGGTGTGCAGCCCAATGACCGAGTCCTGATGCTGTCGGAAAATTGTGCCGCCGCCGTGGCGACGGTGTTTGGCACATGGAAAGCGGGTGCCGTCATTATCCCTGTCAATGCACGGCAAAGTGCGGGCGAAATCCAGCGGATCATCGACCATGCAGCACCGGCTGCGGTGGTGCTGACCTGCCATGCTTCATCCGATGCAACCGTCCACGCCGAAACCCTGAACGCCGCAGAAATCACCGGTGCCTTCGGCACGATGCATCTGGCGACGCCGATCGCAAGCAACCCCGATGATGAACTAAGCGATGTGGCCGTGCTGCTGTATACGACCGGCACCACAGGCGATCCCAAAGGTGTGATGCTGACCCATGACAACGTGCGCTTTGGCGGCAAGGCATCGGCAAAACTGCGCGGGATCAATCCGGGCGATGTGGTGTATGGCGTGCTGCCGCTGACCCACGTCTTTGGTCTGTGCTCGGTCATGACCGCATCTTGCTGTGCCGGCGCAGAAATCCGGCTCGAGGCGCGTTTCTCGGCCGAAAAACTCTACACGGCCCTCACCACGGGGGTAAATTTCCTATCCGCTGTGCCACAGATGCATGCGCTGTTGATGCAATACACTAAGGAGCAGGGGCTCACGCAGCTGAACTCCGAAACGCTGCGCTATGTGTCGTCGGGGGCGGCACCGCTTGACCCCACGTGGAAACGCAAGGCCGAAAGGTTCTATGGCGTCGCGATCCAGAATGGCTATGGCATGACGGAATCCACGGCTGGTATCTCGGCCACCAGCAACCCGCTGGGATCGCCTGATATTTCGGTCGGGCCTTCGTTGCCCGGCGTCGAGACCAAGATCGACGATACAGTCGAGGGCGGCAGCAACGGCAAGGGCGAGGTCCTGACCCGCGGGGGCCATGTGATGAAGGGCTACTACAAGAACCCGACAGAGACGGCCAAAGTCCTGAGTGCTGACGGCTGGCTCCGCACAGGCGATCTGGGGTCCTTTGACGAACACGGCCACCTGCATATTCTGGGGCGCTCGAAAGAGCTGATCATTCACGGCGGGTTCAACGTCTATCCGCCCGAAGTCGAGGCCGCGATTAACGATCATCCGCAGGTTATTCAGGCCGCTGTGGTCGGCCGGTCCACCGGCAATGACGAAGAGGTCCTGGCTTTTGTTCAGATTGCCGAGGGTGACACGCTGGACCCGCAAGACCTTAAGGCCTTCGTCAAGGAACGGCTGACCGGTTATAAACGCCCCAGCCAGTTCATCATCGGGACGTCACTGCCCGCAGCACCTACGGGCAAGATTCTCAAGCACAAGCTGATCGAGACGTTCAAGGACCAGCTTGCCTAAGTACCTTTGTGATACCCAATAGAAAAAGGCCGGTCCCCGTGGTGGGGGCCGGCCTTTCTCGTTCGTGGCTGGTCTGCGCTGATGCTTAGACGTAAACGCCCTCGGCTGCGGCCCGGATAGCGCGGATGTTTTCGCCGTAGGGGGCGGGGTTGCTGACAGATCCGCCCCGGAACACGGCGGAGCCTGCGACGAGCACATCAGCCCCCGCCTGCGCCACGCTGGACGCGGTGTTCACATCAACGCCGCCGTCGATTTCGATATGCACCGGACGGTCGCCGATCATCGCGCGCAGGGTGCGGATCTTGTCGCTCATGTCGATAAATTTCTGCCCGCCAAAGCCAGGGTTCACGGTCATCACACAGACCAGATCGGCGACGTCCAACAGGTGCTCTACTGCAGAGGCAGGCGTGCCGGGGTTCAGCGCGACACCGGCCTTGGCACCCGCGCCCCGGATCGCTTGCAGCGTGCGGTGGATGTGGGGGCCGGCCTCTACGTGGGCGGTGATCACATCGGCACCGGCCTTGGCAAACGCGTCGATATAGGGATCAACGGGTTCGATCATCAGGTGTACGTCCATTACGCCCTTGATATGGGGCCGGATCGCGGCGCAGGTGGTCGGGCCAAAGCTGATGTTCGGGACGAAATGCCCGTCCATCACATCGACATGTACCCAGTCAGCGCCCTGCGCCTCGATGGCTTCGCACTCGGCTCCGAAATTGGCAAAGTCGGCAGCAAGGATAGACGGGGCGATTTTGATCGAACGGTCGAAGGTCATGAGATCGGGCCTTTTGTAGAGAGGACGGGCAGGAGCACCCTTTGCGCCCATATAGGCACTGTCGCTGTCGGAGGCAATCTGGGGAGCCTTCGGCGAGGATTTAAGACCATTTGGAAGCTGGCGAGGCGCGATTACGTTGCTGGTCATGCGGGCGCGAAGGGGTGTTTTCGCGGGGCGCGTGCTTGACACTACGTCATACCACGACCCATTGTGCGCGCAAATCCAAGGGGAGGATATCATGACCACATTCAACCGCCGCCAGACACTGGCCACCATGGGCGCTGCCGCTGCCGTCGGGCTGGCCGCGCCGGCCATTGCGCAAGGTAAAAAGATCACGTTGGGTGCGCTGCGCTTTACCAGCCATTCAGGCACATTCGTGGCGTATCAGCGCGAGTATTTCAAGCAGGCGGGTCTAGACGTAGAGATCAAGTTCTTTCAGGCGGCGCAGCCGATGGCCGTGGCGATCGCCAGCGGGGATGTCGATTATGCCGTGACCGCGATCTCGGGCGGGTTGGTGTCCCTCGCGGACAAGGGCGCGATCAAGGTGATCGGCGGTGCGCTGTCCGAGGAAAAGGGCATCGACGGGCAGAAGTTTCTAGCCTCGGACGCGGCCTATCAGGCGGGAGTGACCGCGCCTGCGATGCTGGACGGAAAAAGCTATGGCATGACCACGGCAGGATCGTCTTTTCACTATATGGGCTCGAAGATGGCGCAGGCCGAGGGGATCGATCTGTCGTTCAAGCCGTTGCAGAAGGTAGGTGCCATCATCGGCGCGCTGAAAACCGGCCAAATTGATGCCTGGTCGATCGTGCCGCATATCGCCAAGCCTCTGGCGGGGTCGGGCGCGGTGCATATCATCGGGAACGTGTCCGACTATCTGCCCGACTATCAGGTCACCACGGTCTTTACCTCGACCAAGAATGCGACCGACGAAAAGCAGCAAACGCAGGATTACCTTGCGGCCTATGCCAAGGGGGCTGCCGACTACAACGCGGCGATGATCGAACAGACCGCCGGCGCTGAAGGTGTGGCCGAGATGGTCAAGCTGATCCACAACTATGTCTATACCGACAAGACGCTAGAGGCCGCGACACCGGGCATCGTCAACGGCACCATGCGTCTGAACGAAGGTGCCGCGTTGAACGTAGCATCGGTGCGCGACCAGCTGAATTGGTTCCAGTCCGAAGGTCTGGTGGATGCGGATATCACGCTTGAGACACTGATCGACACGTCGTTCGTTGACACCATCGGCGCCTGATCGCGTCGCCTTCACCAACGTAAGGTCGGGCAGCCTTTGCCCGGCCTTTTATATTTCAGGACGTTTCTCATGGATCTTAGGTTAGCGAACGTCAGCCATACCTATGGCGAGACCGAAGTGCTGCGCGACATCAACCTTGATATACCGTCGGGGCAGATTGTCTGCATCGTCGGGCCTTCGGGCTGTGGCAAGTCGACCCTGTTGCGGATGCTTGGCGGGCTGGAGCAGCCGACGTCGGGCGAGGTGCTGCAACTGGGCACACCGCCTGCTGGCTGTCTGAACCCGCTGACCTATGTATTTCAGGATTTCGCGTTGCTGCCATGGCGCAGCGTGCGCGGCAATGTGGCGCTGGTGCTTGAGGATCACGGGCTGGACGCCGCTGCGCGGGCGCGGATCATCGATGATGTGCTGACGCGCACCAAGCTGACCGAATTTGCCGATGCCCTGCCCAAACAGCTTTCTGGCGGGATGAAACAGCGGGTGGCCATTGCACGCGCCTTGGCGGTGAACCCTGCGGTGATGTTGATGGACGAACCGCTCAGCGCGCTGGACAGCCAGACGCGCGAGCTGCTGATGGACGATCTGATCAGCCTGTGGACACGCCAGCCATTCACCGCCGTCTATGTCACGCACAATCTGGCAGAGGCCGTGCGTCTGGGGCATAAGATCGTCGTCCTGTCGCGCCGTCCCGGACAAATCCGCGAGGTGGTTGATCTGACCACCCCGTTGGCAGAGCGCGCCTATGGCGACGCCGCCCTTGAGGCACAACAACAACATTTGTGGGGGCTGATGCGCGAAGAAGCCGCTGCCGCCGATGCGGAGCTCATTCATGTCTGACACAGCACACACAACCAGCCGCCGCGTCGATTTTCGCGGGGGCGGGTTCGCTCCGAAACAGCGGCGGGGCATGGGTATTCTGGTCTTTGTCCTGCTGATCCTCTTTGCTGAATGGGGAACGCGCAGTGGGTTTATCACGAACCTTACCTTGCCGCGCCCGTCGGATGTGGCGATGACCTTTGTCGAGCTATGGCAATCGGGAATGCTGTATAAACATCTTGCCCCGTCGCTGAGCCGGCTGGCCGTGGGGGCGACCCTTGGCGCTTTGGTTGGCGTGGGCGTGGGCGTTATGATCGGGTTGTTCAGCTATGTGCGTGCAGGGCTGGTGCCCCTCGTTGCGGCGCTGTTCCCGATCCCCAAGATCGCGCTGCTGCCGCTGTTTGTGATCTGGTTCGGCATTGACGAGGGCAGTAAATATGCACTGATCGCCTTTGGGACGTTCACGCCCACGGTCGTGGCGACCTATGCGGCGGTGGACAACGTGGACCGCGGGCTGATCCGGATGGGGCAAAGTTTTGGCCTGTCATGGTGGTCGATCGTGCGAAAAATCGTTCTGCCAGGGGCGATGCCGGGCATCCTGTCGGGGCTGCGCATTTCATTGGCGATTGCGATTATCCTGCTTGTGGCCGCTGAAATGCTGGGCGCGGAATATGGCATTGGGGCCTATATCCTTGAAGCTGGCAGCCTGTATGATCTTGAACGTCTGTTCGCGGGCGTGGTGATCTTGTCGGTATTGGGGGTCTGCGTCAGTGCCGTGATCGCGGCGATCGAGACGCGCGTGTTGCGCTGGCGGGTCTGAGCCGCGGGAACCGTTTCTCGCATCCGTGGTTATCCCTCCATACACAGCAATTGGGGGGGGACGACGATGTCTGGTATATCCAAAGGCACGAAAGTGAAATGGGACTGGGGGCAGGGGACTGCCACCGGCGAAGTGACGGAACGGTTTACCAAAAGCGTGACACGGACCCTGAAAGGGTCAGAGGTGACGCGCAACGGGTCCGACGATGATCCCGCATTGTTAATCGAACAGGACGACGGGGATGAGGTGCTCAAGCTTTCCTCCGAAGTCGAGGCGACCTGACCGGATGGGCGGCGCGGGACTGACCTATTACGGGGATGACCGCCCCGGCATTGCCCGCCAGCGCCACGGGCGCGGGTTCACCTATAAAGCGCCAGACGGGACAACGATTGCCCGCGGCGCGGAACGCGCGCGGCTCGAGGCGATGGCGGTGCCGCCTGCTTATGAAGACGTGTGGATGACGCCGCTCGCGAACGGGCATTTGCTGGCCACGGGGCGTGATGCACGTGACCGCAAGCAGTACCGCTATCACGAGAAATGGTCCGAGGCACAGTCCGAGACGAAGTTCGCCAGTCTGATAGATTTCGCCCATGCGTTGCCCCGATTGCGGCGCTTTGTGGCCCGAGATCTGGATCAAGAGGCAGGCGAGCGAAGCTTTGCACTGGCGAGCGCTGTGACGTTGATCGATCGCGCGTCCTTGCGGGTGGGAAACGCTGACTACACCCGCGAGAATGGCAGCTATGGCACGCTGACGTTGCGGGCGAAACACGTCAAGCTCGACGGCAATGTGATCCGTCTGCGGTACACTGCCAAAGGGGGCAAGAAGGTGCGGCGTCAGATCAATGACCGGACGCTTGCCAAGACGCTCGAGAAGGTCAGCGACCTGCCGGGTGCTGAACTGCTGACATGGTCGGACGCGCAGGGTGACGTGCAACAGCTCAACTCTGCCGGGTTGAACGCCTATATCTCCGAAGCGGCGGGATGCGATGATTTTACCGCCAAGACCTTTCGCACCTGGGCAGGCACCGTCGCCGCCTTTGAGGCCGCAGAACAAGGGCACGCGACGATCAAGCAACTGGCCGAGGCCGCTGCCGCACAGCTTAGCAATACGCCCACGGTGGCACGCAACAGCTATATTCATCCGGCGGTAATTGATTTGGCGGGCGCAGACGCGCCGGCGATCGACGTGGGCCGCAAAACGGGCCTTTTCGCATCCGAAGCGCGGCTATTGGCCTATCTGGAGCAGTGCTGAACGCGGGCTAGTCCTGAATGTCTGGCTTGCAGAAAATTTCGTAGACCACTTCCATGATTTTTTGGGGCCGGTCATCCGCTAGCCGGTAATAGATCGTCTTGCCGTCGCGGCGCGGGGTCACCAACCCTTCAAGCCGCAAGCGTGACAACTGCTGCGATACGGCAGCCTGACGCGCCGACAGCAGCGCCTCCAGCTCAGTGACTGATTTCTCGCCGGCAGACAGATGGCACAAGATCATCAAGCGCCCCTCATGGCTGATCGCCTTGAGAAAGTTCGAGGCCCGTATCGCGTTCTCGGACATACGGTCCAGATCGGCTTGGCTCATTTCTGTATCGGAACCGGGGATACCCACTGATTAAAATCCTTAGCGTAGTGAGAAGGGATTGGCGTGCGCATAAGGGATGCGCTAGCTTTTGGCGGGGTCTGGCATCAGATCGGCGTCGGATAGCATCTTTTCCAGCACGCCCCAAAAGAAATCTTCACCCGGATAGCCTTCGATCCGAGAGATTTCCTTGCCGTCGACCATCAGCACAAAGGTCGGCGTATAATGCAGGCTGCGGGCAAAGTGCAGATCCGCAGGTTTTTCATCGTTGATATCGACGCGGCGCAGCGGGGCGGCTTTGCCGGCTTGGGTCTTGGGGTAGATCGGCGCGATCTGGTCATTCCAGCGGGCACACCAAACGCAGCCCTGCTCTTCGACCATGACCAGCATGGTCTGAGCCGCCGCGATCATCGGGGAAAGCGCCAAACCCGCGGCCACCGATAGGGATAAGAAAGCAGTGCGCAGCCGCATAGGGAATTCACCTGTTGATTTCAAAATACATAATGTGAATATGTGAATGGTACAAGATAAAGGCAAGTTGCATGCTAGAAATTACCTTTGTAGGCGCGACGCTGGCTGGGCTATTGTCGTTTTTATCGCCCTGCATTCTGCCGATTGTCCCATTCTACCTGAGCTATCTGGCGGGGGTTGGCATGAACCAGATCACCGCAGACGGGCCGATTGACGCGGGCGTACGCCGTCGCGCGGTGATCGCGGCGCTGTTTTTTGCGGCTGGGGTGATCACGATCTTTGTGGGGCTCGGCGCGGCAGCGACCACCTTTGGCCAAATCGTGCGTGATTACTTTGACGTTCTGCGATGGGTTGCGGCGGCGGTTATCATTGCAATGGGGCTGCACTTTCTGGGGGTAATCCGCATCGGATTTCTGTACCGCCAGTTTCGCGCGGATGCGGGTAGCACCACCGCGACCAGCTTTTGGGGGGCTTATGTCATCGGGCTGGCCTTTGCCTTTGGCTGGACGCCGTGCGTCGGCCCGGTCCTGGCGGCGATCCTGTTCACCGCCGCCGGCGCAGAAACGGCAGCGACGGGCGGGTTGCTTTTGCTGGCCTATGGCATCGGGATGACCGCGCCCTTCGTGCTGGCGGCATTGTTCATCGGCCCGTTCATGCGCTGGATGGCGCGTTTCCGGCAGCATCTGGGGACGGTAGAGAAAGCGATGGGGGTACTGCTGATCGTGTTTGGTCTGCTGATCGCTACGAATTCGATCAACTATATTGCGCAGTGGATGCTTGAAACCTTCCCAGTTTTCAGCGTCATTGGCTAACAACCGGAGGGACCTTGTGATGAAGACAATCCGAAACAGTTTGGCCGTGCTTGTGGCTGCGGCATGTCTGGCAACGGCAGTCGGGGCTGCAACTTTGGGCGATGATGGTCTACATAAGGCCGCATGGATGCGCGACACCTTCAAGGACCTGCGCGACGATCTGGCCGAAGCCACGGACGAGGGCAAGCGGCTGATGGTCATCATCGAACAGCGTGGCTGCATCTACTGCAACAAGATGCACGAAGAGGTCTTTCCACTGCCCAAGATCGACGCCTACCTCAAGGACAACTTCTATGTCGTGCAGATCAATATGTTCGGCGACGTCGAGGTCACCGACTTTGACGGAGAAACGCTGCCCGAAAAGGATATGGTGCGGAAATGGCGGCAGATGTTCACACCGACGCTGATGTATTTTCCACAAACCGTGGCCGAAGGGCAGACAGCGGTCGAAGCCGCGGTCGCGACGGTGCCAGGGGCCTTTGGTCCGGCGACGACGTTTCACATGATGAACTGGGTCGTGGACAAGGGCTATGAGGGCGATGAGACATTCCAGAAATATCATGCGCGTATGCTGATTGAAGAACAGGAATAGCGGCGGTAGGAATGGCTAAATGCTTAGCTGCGCTTAGAAATTCAAGAAGTTGAATTTATAGTTGCGTCGATTTGGCGCGGGCAGTAGTGTTTTCAAAAGTAATGTCTGTGGGAGGACGCATGAAAGTTTCCGTATTTGCCTTGGTGGCCTCTGTTGGCTTTGCGGCGGCTGCCCATGCGGCCGACGTGGTCCCCGGTGACGTGGCCTATGACGACTATGGCGCGGTCGAGCAATCGCTGACCGGCACGCCCGGCAACCCCGAAGAGGGGGCCAAGATCGTGGGCAGCAAAAAGCTTGGCAACTGCATTGCCTGCCACCAGATCAGCGCTTTGCCTGACGTGCCGTGGCAGGGTGAAATCGGCCCGATGCTGGATGGTGCAGGTGACCGCTGGACCGAAGCCGAACTGCGCGGCATTGTTGCCAACGCCAAGATGATGTTCGAAGGGACAATGATGCCCGCCTTTTACAAGGACAGCGGCTATATCCGTCCGGGCAAGGCCTATACCGGCAAGGCAGCCGACGACACGCTGGGGCCCATCCTGGCCGCGCAGCAGATCGAGGATGTCGTGGCTTATCTTGCCACATTGAAAGAGTAAGAGCCCCCGCGCGGGATCTGATCAGGAGTGATGATAATGGAATTTACACGACGTAGTGCGATTGTGATGGGGGCAGGTGCCTTTGCCGCGCTGTTCCTGCCCAAGCTGGCGGTGGCTGCTGCCGGTGACGACGCGATTGCTGCCTTTACCGGTGGCGCTGAGATGGCGGACACAGGTGTGACCCTGACCGCCCCCGAGATTGCGGAAAACGGCAATACTGTCCCGATCGAGGTGGACGCGCCCGGCGCGACCGAAATCCTGGTGCTGGCGCTTGGCAATCCCACGCCGCCCGTGGCGACTTTCAAGTTCGGTCCGCTTGCCGCGACGCAGCACGCATCCACGCGCATCCGTCTGGCGGGCACGCAAGATGTGATCGCCATTGCCAAGCTGGCGGACGGCTCTTTTGCCAAGGCAACCAGTACCATTAAAGTAACAATCGGCGGCTGCGGCGGCTAAGGCTTAGAGGAAGAATATTATGGCATCTGGTGTAAAACCCCGCGTCAAAGTCCCCAAGTCAGCAGCGGCTGGCGAAACCATCACGATCAAGACATTGATCAGCCACAAGATGGAATCCGGTCAACGCAAGGACGACGACGGCAACACGATACCTCGGTCGATCATCAACCGTTTTACTTGCGATTTTAACGGTGAGAATGTTGTCGACGTGACGATGGAACCTGCGATCTCGACCAACCCGTATTTCGAATTCGACGCGACAGTGCCAGAAGCGGGGACATTCACTTTCACGTGGTATGACGATGACGGCGATGTCTACGAGGAAACCAAAGACATCACGATCAGCTAAGCGTCCGCATCCTTGGGAGGAACAGGAATGAGCAATTTCACAAAAGGTCTGAGCGCGTGCCTTGCTGCGGTGCTGATGTCGACGGGGGCCTTTGCTGAACCCGCTGACGATACGCTGGTGATCAACGAAGAGATCGACATCGTGACCCGTACTGCCGCACCCGCGCATATGTCGAATGCGGTCGACGAAGTCATGTCAGGCTGGCTGTTTCGCGGCACCGAAACCCGCGCGATGCAAGCCGATGATTTTGATAACCCCGGCATGATCTTTGTGGAACAGGCCGAAGAGGTCTGGAACACCGCTGACGGCGCAGAGGGTAAATCCTGCGCTGATTGTCACGGTGCGTCGTCCGAGATGGCCGGTGTGCGTCCGGTCTATCCAAAGTATGTGGAATCTGCAGGCGAGGTGCGTACGCTTGAAATGCAGATCAACGACTGCCGCGAGAACCGCATGGGTGCGGAAAAGTGGAAATACACCGGCGGGGACATGGTGAACATGACCGCGCTAATTTCCTCTGTGTCGCGCGGGATGCCGGTGAATGTCGCCATCGACGGTCCGGCCCAGTCCACATGGGAGCAGGGCAAGGACATCTATTATACCCGTTTTGGCCAGCTTGAACTGTCCTGCGCGAATTGCCACGAGGACAACTATGGCAACATGATCCGCGCGGATCACCTGAGCCAGGGTCAGATCAACGGCTTTCCAACCTACCGTCTGAAAAACACCAAGTTGAACGCGGTGCAGGCCCGCTTCAAAGGCTGCGTGCGCGACACCCGTGCCGAAACCTTTGCCCCCGGCAGCCCCGAGTTCGTGGCTCTGGAGCTTTATGTAGGCTCACGTGGTAACGGGCTTTCGGTCGAAGGACCCTCTGTCCGCAACTAACCTGAAACGACCTGTCTTGCTGAGGCGAGGCAGGTTTTTTTCTCACAATGCCATTCAAACATGCGCATATGAATTGCGCGTCGAAAAGGCCAATCTATGATCTCTCGTCGTGATTTTCTTCAGGCTAGTATGGCTGCAACAGCTCTGTATGGTGCGTCTTCTTTTGGCAACTGGGGCAAGCTGGCCGCGCAACAGGCGCTCACGCAGGACAAGCTGCTGGAATTCGACACGTTTGGCAACGTCAGCCTGATCCACGTGACCGACATCCACGCGCAGCTTAAACCGATCTATTTCCGCGAACCGTCGGTGAATATCGGTGTGGGCGAGAACCGCGGGCAGGTGCCGCATGTGACCGGTGCGGATTTCCGCAAGCTTTATGGCATCGCTGATGGCAGCCCGTCGGCTTATGCGCTGACCTATAACGATTTCACAGCTTTGGCGCAGGGCTACGGCAAGATGGGCGGGCTGGACTGCGTGGCGACCGTGGTCAACCAGATCCGCGCCGACCGGCCTGACGCGCTGCTGCTGGATGGCGGCGATACGTGGCACGGCAGCTATACCTGTTATCACACCCAAGGTCAGGACATGGTCAATGTGATGAACGCGCTCAAGCCCGACGCAATGACCTTTCACTGGGAATTCACGCTCGGCTCTGACCGCGTGGCCGAGCTCGTGGAAGGGCTGCCTTTTGCCGCCCTTGGCCAAAACATCTTTGACGCCGAATGGGACGAACCAGCCGAGCTGTTCCCCCCTTACAAGTTCTACGAGACCGGTGGTGTCAAGGTCGCGGTGATCGGGCAGGCGTTCCCTTATATGCCGATTGCCAACCCCGGCTGGATGTTCCCCGAATACTCCTTTGGTATCCGCGACGAACGTATGCAGGAAATGGTAGACGAGGTGCGCGCCAAAGGGGCCGAGCTGGTCGTTTGCCTGAGCCACAATGGATTTGACGTAGATAAGCAGATGGCGGGCGTGGTGACGGGGATCGACGTGATCCTGTCCGGCCACACCCATGACGCGCTGCCCGAGCCTGTGCTGGTGGGCGAGACGATTATCGTGGCGTCAGGGTCGAACGGCAAATTCGTTAGCCGCGTCGATCTGGATGTGCAGAACGGCCGTATGATGGGGTTCCGGCACAAGCTGATCCCGATCTTCTCGGATGTGATTGCACCTGATCCCGCGATGACCGCATTGATCGACGAACAGCGTGCGCCTTACCTTGACCAACTGACCGAGGTGATCGGCACCACCGCAGAGGACACGCTGCTGTACCGGCGTGGCAACTTCAACGGCACGTGGGATGACCTGATTTGCGACGCACTGCTGTCCGAGCGCGAGGCCGATATCGCGCTGAGCCCGGGTGTGCGGTGGGGGCCGTCGATCCTGCCGGGACAGGACATCACGCGCGAGGACATCTTTAACGTCACCTCCATGACCTACCCCGAAGCCTACCGGACCGAGATGACCGGTGAATTCCTGCATATCGTGCTGGAAGACGTGGCCGACAACTTGTTCAACCCCAATCCCTATTACCAGCAGGGGGGCGATATGGTGCGCACAGGTGGGCTTGGCTACCGCATTGATGTGACCCAACCCCAAGGCAGCCGCATCACCGAACTAACCTTGCTGAAAACCGGCGAACGCATTGATCCGGCCAAGTCTTATCAGGTCGCGGGATGGGCCAGTGTGAACGAAGGCACCGAAGGCCCTCTGATCTGGGATGTCGTGGAAAACCACATTCGCAAGCAGGGCACGGTGTCGCTGGACCCCAACACCAGCGTCAGCGTCAAAGGCGCGTAACACGGCAGCACGGGAGGGCAGCGCCATGGCACCACGTAAGAAAACAAACAGACGGGCCTTTTTGCGCGGCGCGGCGACGGCCAGCCTCGGGGCAATGGCCGCACGCGGTGCTACGGCGCAAGCGCCGGACCCGTTGATCACCGACCCTCAACCTTGGGCGCAGGGACTGGGCGACGGTGTCGATGTTACCCCCTACGGCTTGCCGATCCGGTTCGAAGACGATGTGGTGCGGCGCAATGTGCCCTGGCTGACGGCGGATACCATCAGCTCGATCAACTTTACGCCGATCCATGCGCTGGACGGCACGATCACCCCGCAGGGCTGCGCTTTTGAACGGCACCATTCGGGCGCGATTGAACTGTCAAAGCAGGACTATCGCCTGATGTTGAATGGGCTGGTGGACCGCCCGCTGGTGTTCACCTACGCCGATCTGGAACGCTTTCCACGCGAAAACCATGTGTATTTCTGTGAATGCGCCGCCAATTCGGGGATGGAATGGGCTGGCGCGCAGTTGAACGGTGCGCAGTTCACGCACGGCATGATCCACAACATGGAATACACCGGCGTGCCCCTGCGCCTACTGCTAGAGGAAGCAGGCTATGACACCGCGGGCAAGTGGGTTTACGTCGAGGGGGCGGATGCCTCGTCAAACGGGCGGTCGATCCCGATGGACAAGGCGCTTGATGACGTGCTGGTCGCATTCAAGGCCAATGGCGAGGCGCTGCGCAAGGAACACGGTTATCCCGTGCGATTGGTCGTGCCGGGCTGGGAGGGCAACCTTTGGGTCAAATGGCTGCGCCGGATAGAGGTCACGGACGCGCCGGTTGAGAGCCGCGAGGAAACCTCGAAATATACCGATACGCTGGCCGATGGCACCAGCCGAAAATGGACGTGGGAGATGGACGCCAAATCCGTCATCACAGCGCCAAGTCCGCAATCGCCAGTCCCGCATGGGGCGGGGCCTTTGGTGATCACGGGGCTGGCATGGTCGGGGCGCGGTGCGATCACCCGCGTGGATGTCTCCACGGATGGCGGGGCCTCGTGGCAGACAGCGCGGCTGGCGCAGCCGGGTACGCCCATGGCCCTGACCCGCTTTTATCTGGATGTGCAGTGGGACGGCGCAGAGATGCTGCTGCAATCGCGCGCGATGGATGACACCGGCTATGTCCAGCCGACTAAAACCCAGCTGCGCGATGTGCGGGGGCTGAACTCTATCTACCACAACAACGGCATCCAGACGTGGTGGCTGCACAAGGACGGGAGCGTTGAAAATGTCGAAGTTTCTTAACACCATTGCTGCGTGCGTCATCGCCACGGCCACGGCCACGGCTTTGCCTTTGACGGCGGCCCCCTTCGGTCTGGGCCGCGCCGCACTGCCGGAAGAGATCGCGGCCTGGGATGTGGACGTGATGCCCGATGGGCGCGGTCTGCCCGAGGGGCAGGGCGATGTGCTGACGGGCGAAGCGATTTTTACCGAAAAATGCGCCGCCTGCCACGGGGACTTTGCCGAAGGCCGCGGGAATTGGCCTGCGCTGGCGGGCGGGCAGGACACGCTGGCGGATGTCGATCCGGTCAAGACGGTCGGGTCCTATTGGCCGCATCTGTCCACAAGCTTCGACTATATCCGCCGATCCATGCCCTATGGCGATGCGGGAACGCTGACGGCGGATGAGGTCTATGCCATCGTGGCGTATATCCTGTATTCCAACGATCTGGTGGCGGAGGAATTTACCCTGTCCAAAGACAACTTCACCGCGGTCCAGATCCCCAATGCCGACGGTTTCCTCCGCGATGACCGCGACACTACGGAATTGCCGCGCTGGCAGGTTGCGCCGTGTATGGCGGACTGCAAGGAAAG
>OJBZ01000180.1_pt1 | contig 41452 bp, 37 predicted proteins | sample 1591671 | NCBI WGS metagenome assembly OJBZ01 (sample SAMN05416850, study PRJEB24817) | seawater metagenome | isolation source: Sea water | place: Canada:Atlantic | collected 2013-07
GAGATAGGAGTCCGTCTCGTGGGCTCGGAGATGTGTATAAGAGACAGACCTGAAAGAGCGCGCTTGGTATTCGTATTGTTTGCTATTGAAGGTTATCGCCATGAAGAAATTGCTAGTATGTTAGGTATGGCGGTGGGCACCAGTAAAGCTCAATACCATCGAGCTAGAGGTTTATTACGCGAATCATTGAGCGAGTAGAAGATGAAAGAAAATAATATTACCGATAATAGTGCGGAAAAAAACTTACAAGTAGCAATCGCAAAGCTGCCAAAAGAAATATCACCAGAACGTGATTTATGGTCTGGTATTGACAGAGCGATTAACCAAAATACTAGGGTATTGGAAAAAAACAATACCCGAAAAGTAATTATGCCAACAGCTTGGGCTGCATCAGTGGTCACTGCGGTATTATTAACTTGGATAACTTTAGGCCCTGAATTATCAACAACACAGCCATCGATAAATTTAGTTGCAGAAATTCAACATAATTTTCAGCAACAGAAGCAGACTATGCTGGTTAATTTTGGTACGCCAGACATTAAACAATTGCCGATAGCTATGCAGACGGAGTTAATCAAGCTCGCATCAGCACAAAAAACGATTAGCAAAGCCCTTGTAGAAGATCCTAATAATAGTGATTTATTAAACTTATTACGTTGGACTCAGCAGCAAGAGTTAGATTTATTAAAACAATTATATAGTCCGCAATGGCAAGAGATTTAGTTGTTTATAGTTATTATTGAATATGAAACAAGAGGTTAATATGGGAAGCTTACGTAATTATTTACCACTAGTACTTTTTATCACAGCAACCACAACTATCGCTGGAGAACGTATTGATGAGTCTATGCCATTAGGTAGCATTAAAAATGTCACCATTGAAAATTTACGTGGTGAGGTAACCGTTACCGGCACTAGCGGTGATACCGTTTCGGTGATGGGAGAACTTGATGATAAAGCGCAAGGTTTAACCTTTGAAAAGTCAGGATCGCGGATCATTATTAAAGTTGAAATACCTCAAGGTAACCATAATGGCTGGGGTAATAAAGGCTCTGAACTTAGCATTAAAATTCCCCAACATGTTCGCATTAGCTTTAAGGGGGTGTCATCAGACATCAATGTCAGCAAGTTCACTCATGGTACTGAAATTCAAACGGTGAGTGGTGACATTAATGCTAAAGACTTACAGCAACAAATAGAATTAGCGACCGTAAGTGGCAATATTGAAAGTAATAACTTAGTAGGAAAAGTACGTCTTTCCTCGGTGAGTGGTGACATACACGATCGTAACTCAAGTGGCAGAGCTCACTTTAAAACCATCAGTGGTAGTCTAAGCTCAAGCTCTAGTGCCAATGAAATTTCAGCCAACACCGTTTCAGGAGATATTGACCTACGTTTAGCGGATATTGATGAGTTAATTGTTTCAACTGTCAGTGGCGAATTTAATAGTCAATTATCGCTTAATGACAACGGTTTATTAAAAATGTCTAGCGTTAGCGGTGATTTAATCGTCGACTTTAAAAATGAAGTGCAAGCGAGTTTCGATTTAAAAACCAATGCTGGTGGAAATATTATCAATCGACTAACTTCAGCAAAGGCAAAACGTGCAAAATATGGTCCTAGCGCTAAATTATCTTTTGAAACAGGCAAGGCAAATGCTTCAGTAAGAGCTAGTACGGTTAGTGGTAGCATAGAAGTTAAATAACCTAAGCTGCTAAACGCGTTATAGACATGATATTTAAGTGTTTAGCAGTGACTTTTTTGTTTAATTAATGTTTGAAAGTGTTAGGTCACCCTTATTTTACTTAAATATCAAAAGTGAAATTCAAGGTGTTAAGTGGCTTACCGTCAGGGCTTTGGATTTTAGCAAAGTAAGAAGCCAGCATCTAAATCCATTCCTAGTTTATTTAGCCTTTTACATCGATCTCAGTGGTAAGAAACAGATTATCATTACGATGACTATTAGGCTAAGCCGTTCTGTTTCGCTGAGCTCTGAGCGTTACTATTAATATATTCCTAGCCTACATTAGCTTAATAATAGTTTTCTTTTTCATTTTTCTTGGCGGCAATTTCTGCTACATTAACTCTCTTTATTTTCGAATAATTTTAAATACTAGAAAGTGCAATAATTGCACGTTTAAGTAGAGATTATCGCCAAGCATTTAAGGTGTGATATGGCCGAACGCAAGCCAGCCAAATTTGGTAAAAACAATCAATTTCCTAGAGATAAACAAATTGATGAATTAAAAGTTCCACCACATTCTTTAGAGGCAGAGCAATCGGTGCTGGGTGGTTTATTATTGGATAATGAAACCTTTGACCGAGTTGGCGAACGCGTTGTTGCACAAGACTTTTATAGCCGCTCACATCGCATTACCTATGAAACTATTGCTGCTTTAATTGAATTAGGTGAGCCGGTCGATTTGATCACTTTGTCTGAAGCGCTAGAGAATGATCAAAAGCTAGAAGCTGCCGGTGGTTTTGTTTATCTCGCTGAAATGATGAAGAACACCCCCAGCGCTGCCAACATTACGGCTTATGCGGATATTGTGCGTGAACGAGCGGTAACGCGTGAAATGATCAGTGTCGCCAATGAAATTGCCGAAGCCGGCTATGATACACAAGGGCGCAGTAGTGCCGATTTACTCGATTTTGCAGAAACTAAGGTTTTTGCTATTGCTGAACAACGGGCGAATAAATCTGAAGGTCCTGAAAATATCAGTTCAGTATTGGAAAAAACTGTTGATCGTATTGAAAAGCTTTGTGCGTCACCAACGAATGGTGTGACTGGCGTATCAAGCGGTTTTACTGATTTAGATAAAATGACCGCTGGTTTTCAAAAGTCTGATTTAATTATTGTCGCTGGACGTCCATCAATGGGTAAAACTACCTTTGCGATGAACTTGGCAGAAAATGCTGCCATGACAGAAGATAAGCCAGCGTTAATCTTTAGTTTAGAAATGCCGTCAGAACAGCTAATGATGAGAATGCTCGCCTCACTAGGACGCATTGACCAAACAAAAATTCGTACCGGCCAATTAGAAGATGAAGATTGGGCGCGGTTGTCATCAACCATGGGTTTGTTGATTGAAAAAGGCAAAATGTACATTGATGACGCTGCAGGCTTAACACCAACCGATGTACGTTCTCGAGCACGACGTATTGCCCGTGACCATGGCGGTATCAGCTTAATCATGATCGATTACCTGCAACTGATGCGTGCACCGCAATTTTCTGATAACAGAACCTTAGAGATAGCCGAAATATCGCGTTCATTAAAAGCCTTAGCAAAAGAACTAGAAGTGCCGGTAATTGCATTATCCCAGCTTAACCGTGGTTTGGAGCAACGTGCTGACAAACGCCCAATTAACTCCGATTTACGTGAATCCGGTTCAATTGAGCAAGATGCCGATTTAATCATGTTCATATACCGTGATGAGGTCTATCACGATGACTCTGAATATAAAGGTATGGCTGAAATTATTATCGGTAAACAGCGTAACGGCCCCATTGGTCGAGTGCCTTTGACGTTCCAAGGACAGTTTTCTCGTTTTGATAACTATGCTGGCCCGCACGTTCTTGACGAAGACTAAGCACTCATGACCTTACGTACTGCAACCGCGGTCATTGATTTACATGCTTTGAGTAACAATTACCGCTTAATTCAATCGCTTTCACCTGATGCTAAAGTTTTAGCTGTGCTTAAGGCCAATGGTTATGGCCATGGTTTAGAGCGCATTGCTAATGCGCTTCCTGATGCTGATGCTTTTGGTGTTGCTCGTCTTGATGAAGCGCTTGCGCTTAGATCGGCAGGCATTGAAAAGCCTATTGTATTGCTTGAAGGTTTTTTTGCTAAAGAAGATATTGAGACTCTTGCACTTAATAACTTAGAAACCATAGTGCATAACGAGCAACAGCTTGACGCTATTATGAATGCTGAATTAACAAAGCCACTAAAAGTTTGGTTGAAAATTGATACAGGTATGCATAGATTAGGCATTAATCCTGAACAATTACCATATTTTTACCGTGCGTTAAGTCAATCAAATAATGTTGAAAAACCGATAGTATTGATGAGTCATTTAGCGAGTGCCGATGAAAAGAACAACGCAGCAACGCCAAAACAAATGGCTTTATTTGATGAGCTCACTGCAAACCTTAGGTTAGAAAAAAGCTTAGCTAATTCGGCTGGCGTTTTACTTTGGCCACAAAGTCATTACCAATGGATCAGGCCGGGCTTATTGCTTTACGGTGTTTCTCCGCTTCCTAGCGATATAAAGGTTGCAGGTATCGCGCCGGTAATGACCTTACAATCGAGTTTGATTTCGGTGCGAGAAATTACCGCGGGTGAAGCTGTTGGTTATAGCGGTGCCTGGATTAGCGAAAAAAATACCACGATAGGTGTTGTTGCTATCGGTTATGGCGATGGTTACCCTCGTCATGCTCCTAATGGCACTCCGGTAATGATTAATGGCCGACGTGTTCCTCTTATCGGGCGGGTTTCTATGGATATGATCTCGGTAGATTTAGGCCAGCAAAGTCAAGATCAGGTTGGTGATATAGCCACGTTATGGGGGAAAGGGTTAGCAGTTGAAGAAGTAGCCGCGTTTGCGACGACTATTCCCTACGAATTACTGTGTAATATTACCCGCCGGGTACACATTCAACTAGCAAACTAGAAAATAACATAATTTTCGATAAAAAAGGGTGAAGCACGATAATGCATTCACCCAGTTAGTATTTTGGAAATTTATTAAGCTATAAAATTTTTAACTCATCGTAAATAAGTTGGATTCGGCTTAGATAATAAATTTAGAAGTTGCATCTCTTATTAAGCTCGCATTTGCGTCGAGTTGATGTGCCACTTCGCCTATCTCTTCAACGGCAAGTGTTGTGGCACCAAAGCTGTTGTACATATCCTCAATGTTATTAACTACTGTTTCAGCAACAATGGATTGTTCTTCTGTTGCCGCCGCTATTTGATTGTTCATTGAACTAATATGAGCAATTTGCTCTTTAATTTTAGTTAAAGAATCATCGACTTCTCTTGAAATGCTTTCATTACTGGTGGCCTTATCTTTTGCCGTTTCCATTGAGCTTACTGATTGATCTGCTGCTGAAATAAGCTTATCGAGTAGCTCTCTTACTTCTGTGGTTGATAAAGCCGTTCTAGAGGCAAGGTTTCTGACTTCATCGGCAACTACCGCAAAGCCACGACCGTGTTCACCGGCGCGTGCAGCCTCAATTGCTGCGTTTAGCGCTAACAAGTTTGTTTGATCTGCAATGCTATTAATAACATCGAGAATTTGATTCATATTCTGTGAGTCTTGCGCTAACTGGTTGATAACGCTCGAAGCAATAGCAATGTTTTCAGTTAGCTCACCAGAAACCGATAACGAATGCTGCACATTCTCCATACCTTGGTTAACTTCTAGCTCACCTGCCTCGGCTGCACTTGCGGCTTGTGACGCAGACTTAGCGATATCAGTGACACTATATTGCATTTCAATCATTGACTGTTTAGTGACCTCTGCAACATCTGACTGGCTTTTAATATTGCTATCTACTTGTTGTACTTTTTCTGCCAATTGTTCTGCACTGAGCGTCAAGGGCGCTACCACGGCTACTACTTCTTTTACTATACCTCTGAGCATTTGGGTAAATACGTTAAAGTGCTTAACAACACTACCCAATTCATCATTGCTTTGAATGGTTAATTGGTTCGTTAAGTCACCGTCGCCCTCAGCAAGTTCTTTTAATGAATCATCAATAGAAATAACAGATTTACTTATCGAGCGTGCTATAAATACACTTAGTATGGTCATTAGGAGTAGTAAACTTATTCCCAATATAATGCTTAGGTCTCTAGATTCACTAGAGTTATTAACCGTTTCAGCAACTAAATTCTTAAACATAGAGGCCGCATTTTTCTTATCATTAGCTAATGACTTTGCAACTTCTTCAAATATTGCTGATTTGGTTTTTATAATGGGTTGTGCTGATTGAAAGTCGATGGTTTCATTAATGAAATCTAAAGACATTTTATTCGCTATAGCATTATATTCATTGGCTTTTGAGATTAACTGATCAATATTAGCGAAAGAACTATCAAGTGTTTTTATTCTTTGTAAATTTGATAATAAATTTTCTAGTGCTGAATTTGCACCTTCTATCAAATCTTCATCACCAAATGACACACTTTGGGTATATAACTCATCTATTCTTTGCCATGCGGTGACATTTTCACTGGTTAAGTTAACCAAATGAATTGATGTGTTTTCTAAGGTTTCTAATAGTATTTGGTTTTTTGAAATAGCTGATATATTTATCGCTAAATTAACTGCAAAGCTAAGAATAGCGACGGCTAATATAGCAATTATTTTGTGAAAAATTTTGAATCTTTTAAATATTTGCATGAACAACCTCTACCTCTTTAATTCAATACTTACACAAAAAGTATTAATTTTATTATCATCATTATTTGTAAAAAGGAGGCTATTCAGAGTGAATAACCTCCGGTATATAAACCACTAAAAGGTAGCGATAACCTTAACATCAGCTGTTACAGCACTGCTGTCGACAAAGCCAATTGATGATGCATCTGCTTTAATTGCGTTAATCATATCGGCACTACTTGCTACTTCTGTTGGTGGTGTACCTTTGCCAGTAAAGGCGAGCTTCGACCAGTATGATTTAAACTGGCTATTTGACTTGTTCAAGGCGCTTTCACGAAACATTTCAGTTTCAGGCGCGTTGTCTTCTAAAGTCAAAACTGTGACTTTTTCACCATTTGGAAATACTTTAATCTTGCCGAGGTAAATACGTTTAATGGTTTTAGCATCAAATGAATCTGAATTGGCAGGATTAACAATCACCGAAATATCAGCTACGCTTGCAAAGCTTGCAACCAGGAAAATGGTGGAAAAAATTGTTTTAAATAAGTTCATTTTATAGGGTTCCTTAATAAATAAAGTCGACGCCAAAAGTCACTAAGCTGGCACTTTCATTGGCTAGATCATTATTAATAACAGAAAATTCGAGTTTAACTGCTACGCCTTGATCTAAGTCATATCTAAAATGCAAACCTTGAGCATCATATGAATCCGGCTTAAAGAAGCTATCTGTAGCGCCAACTACAAAAGCATTAATAAATGGGTCAGCAGAGTTAGCTTGATCATAATCATAACTAAAATCAAAATCTTGATGAACAAAAGAAACAACGGCTTTATCAAAACGATAGCCTAGTGCCACATACATTACTTGGGTTTCTTCAATAAATGAGTCATCAATGTTATATGCAGCGTATTCAGCGTTAAATAACCAGTTCTCATAATCGATGGTGAAACCTGTTGACCAATATAAAGCACTATCTTCATCAGCGTAGAGGTCTTCCATATTATAAACAGCGATATTATTTGGGTTAAAAGCCGTGCCGTTTGTAACGGTATAACCTGGTAATGCTTGCATTAGCCCAAGGTCTAAGTTTGTTGTTGTATCAAAGCTAGCCTCTGCAGTTAGTACACCAGCAAAAATAGAAAACCATTCGTAGGTATATTCAACCGACCCTTGCAATATATTGTCGAGTTCGAAACCAACATCATTAACTTCTCCGGAAAACGAACCATATGAGCCTTTAAATGTTATGTCGCCATCGCCAACAAAGGTGCTATGCATAACGCGTATGCCTTCAATAATGTCGTACTCCTCACCGAGATAAATTGAAGTAGGCAAGCGGCTATAGTTGTGGCTGTAACCAATATCTTGAGTATCTGAATTTCTGAAATAAGGTAGTGCAAAACGACCAAAAGATATCGTTGTTTCAGGAGAGAATTGGTAATTTAAGTAAGCCCATCGTGCTTCTAAATCAAAATTTTCTTCACCGCGAGCTTGCAGTACAATAGTCGCATTCCACTTTTCATTTAGGTTAGCTTTTGCTTGTAGTGCAAATAATGACTCATTTTTAAAGTCAACCTTATCGTCATAACCAAAAAACTGTGGCGTTATATCATCATTGACTAATAGGCCTCCTCGAATAGAGCCATAGCCACTAAAGTTGATATCGCTAGCCTGTGCTTGGCTAGATAAAATCGCTGCCATTAAGCTAGATGCTAATAGTGTTTTTTTCATTATTGGACCTCGTTGTGTCGTAATTTTCATATTCAATAGAGAATTATATCATTTAAAGCTTAGGACTAGGTTATTGTTATTACAATTAAAGACTTAAAAAATATCGCTAGGGGGAAGTAGACGCCACAATAAATAACAGGTTTTAGTGCGCTATTTCTGTAGTTTTTAGCATTTTATTGATTTTATTATTCGTTTTTCTTAGCGAATGACGTTATCGAATTTACCTTCAATTAGTTTAGCTGTATTCGAAAGGATAGTGCTCAGGGTTTGAAGGTAAAAAATTAATTATCAATGGATTAGGTTAACTTTTACCTTTATTCTTTGCTCAATTAATATAGTTTTAAACACCGCTAATGCGGCTAGATATTTTCAAACTCGGCAGCCAAAATCTGTTTAAAAGTTTTAGTAGGCTGAGCACTAAAAGTGCACTTTTAACATTAAAACAATAATCGGAACCGATAAGACAACAAGTTGCCACTAGTATGATTATTGTTCAATAATTGCCAGCTAAGCTGGTTTATTGGCTAATTTCTCCATTGCCTTTTACATATTCAACCGTACAACTTTTAACTCGTTGGCTAAGATTTGGCGATCGGAGATATCTTTTTTCTCAGTGAAAAAAGCAGCAAACAAGCGTAATTTAAAGCCGCTTGTTTATCTTGTGATTTAACGTATCTGAGTAAAATATGTGTATTACGGGTATTGGTGAGTATAATATTAACGTCAAATTAGGATATATCAGTTAGTTATGTGCGTTATAAACTACTCACCGCTAATGGTTAATACTAACGTTCTTGAATTTCCTTGATCACGATGTTCACCCAAGTAAATGCCTTGCCAAAGCCCCAAATTCATTTTTCCGTTAGTGATTGGAATGCTAATACTACTGCCTAAAATGCTAGTTTTAATATGTGCTGGCATATCATCAGGCCCCTCATAAGTATGACGATAATAACTCGCATTTTCTGGGACAAATTGATTAAAGTGACGCTCCATATCATCACGTACGGTTGGGTCAGCATTTTCATTAATTGTTAATGATGCAGAAGAATGCTGAATAAAAACGTGTAACAAGCCACAGTGAACCGGCAAAAGTTCGCTCAGGGCTTGTTCAATGTTACCTGTAATCAGATGAAAACCTCGGGCATAGGGTTTCAGGGACAGTTCTACTTGTTGCCACATATTTACGCTCATTTATGGAAAATATACATCATAACATTAGTGATGATTACTGCTGTAGTGGCTTTATGGATTTGCTGTAATTTGTTCTTAGGTTGACTTATTTAAGCGCAATGTATGGGGTGAGAATAATGACGATTGGAGCATAAAAAAGCCCCGTATAAGCGAGGCTAAGTATATTGAGGTGATTATATTGGTTATTTATCGAAACTAAATTCAATATAAGCTTTACCATGCTCAGAAGAAAGTGGAATAATTACCACCGGTCCATCGGCTTTATGGGTGATCGTGTGATCTTTACCTGAAACAACCATAGGCGTTGCCATATCAAACTCAATGCCTTTTTCACTTAGCATGCGCTTTGCGCCGCCAGTAACCATATTGGTAATTTCGCCAACTAAGTCAGTAATTTCTTCGTTAATTTCATCAGGGCCTTCACCAACCATGCTTTTCATGGTTGCAAGTGCTAACTTACCTTCAAAAGTAATAGAGAGTGACCCTTTAGTTTGCTCACTCACCATACCAATTAAGCCTGAAACATCACCTTGTGCGACTTCGTTCTTTTTCAGACGAGGTTTCTCAGGGGTTAGCTCCATTTGCGCCATAGTTGACATAACGTTAAGCATTGAAGACAGAAACGGGTTAATAAACTCTACATTCATGAATGTTTTCCAAAGGCTTTTGCTTTAATCTAGTTATTTGATTTTGCACGTATATGGGCAAAATGTAAATCTAACTATATCAATTGTTAATTACAATATCATTAATAGTAACTGATCTTTTGAAAGTTAGGCTACCTTTTATCGTATTATCACGAAAATTAACCGTATTAACTTGTTTATCGTAACGTTCAGTTAGCAAACTGTTAGTTATTTGTAGTCCAACGAGCGAGTGATCAAACGGAGTTTCTTGGTAAATAAAGATATTGCCGTTGTTTGTCTCAAGTCCGATCCAGTTCATTGGTAACGCTTTATCTTGATAATGTAGTTGAAAGTTTGCTTCTACATAGTGGCGAATATTATTTTCATAATCAGGGTGCGCAACTGAAAAGTGTATTTGTTTACTTTCGGCAATTGCGTTTTCAATGTCATGGGCAGTTATTTGGTGAATAACTTCAATTGACTGAGTGTGCTCATTTAACGACAAATCGGTAATACTAAAAAAGTAGCGGTGGGCAACCGCGTTAGCGGCTGCCCCACACAATAGCAAAACAAAAAGGCGTTTAGCTATTTTTGACAACATTATGGCTTTGTCGCCTCTGCTGTTGTTTTACTTTCGTCATCAGTAGTTTTTAATTCAACATTATAATCGCGCATCATGTCTTTTTTCTTACGTTTGTATAACTCAAAACGAGACTTAATAGGACGTGCTGGCCAATAATTGTTGTTGACATCAACATCAGCTGTCTCCCAGTTAGGATCAATGCTGATAGCAGTAATTTCTTTATCGCGAATAAAAAGCTTTGATACTTTTTTACTGTTACGACGCCAAATTTCAGCCGGTAATGTTACGCGTTCAACGGTATTGTCAGCATACGTTAGGTCTAAAATAATAGGCATAACCAAGCCACCTTTATTCTCGAAGTCAACAATGTAAAAGTTGCGTTCGTCAACAAGTAGGTCCTTTTGCCATTGTTCTAGCTTTTTATTACTCGCATTATATTTATTGCGTGCTGCGTTGGTGGCGGTAAATTTGTCGTGTTGGTTGTAAAAATCTAATAATTCAGGTTTGTCCTGCGTGCGAACCCATTGGCCACTATTGCGTATTTTACTAATAAATTCTGGTTTTTCATTATCAAGTGCGCGTTCCCAAGCTTCTTCGGTATCAGGGTTTTGGCTATTAGGGCGGTATAAGTGAATATTACCTAAAGCAATATCAACATGGTCTGTGGTGTAAAACCAACCACGCCAGAACCAGTCTAAGTCGATACCTGAGGCATCTTCCATGGTACGAAAAAAATCAGCAGGCGTAGGGCGCTTAAATTTCCAACGCAGTGCGTACTCTTTAAAAGCAAAATCAAATAATTCACGACCCATAATAGTTTCGCGTAAAATGTTCAAGGCTGTTGCTGGTTTTCCGTAAGCATTGTTACCAAATTGCAAAATGGACTCAGAGTTCGTCATAATCGGCACTTGGTTATCGCTTTTCATATAACTTGTGATATGAGCAGCATTGCCACGGCGTGAAGGATAATTTTCTTCCCATGCTTGCTCTGCGACAAATTGTAGAAAAGTGTTTAAACCTTCATCCATCCATGTCCATTGGCGTTCATCAGAATTAACAATCATTGGGAAATAGTTATGGCCTACTTCATGAATAATTACGCCAATTAAACCGTATTTAGTACGTTGAGAGTAAGTTTTTTCACCAGTTTTTTTATCTAAGGTTGGACGCGGACCATTGAAAGTGATCATTGGATATTCCATGCCACCCACTGGACCATTAACGGATATTGATACCGGATACGGATAAGCAAATGTATACTTATTATATTGCTCCATGGTGTGAATAATAGCTTCGGTAGAGTACTTTTCCCAGAGCGGATTACCTTCATTAGGGTAATAAGACATTGCCATAGTGTCGGTTTTACCGCCTTTATAACCTTGCGCATCCCAAATAAATTTACGACTTGAGGCAAAAGCAAAATCACGAACATTTTCCGCTTTAAACTGCCATGTTTTGGTTTTTGTTGAGCGCGACTTTTCGTTTGCCAATGCTTCTTCAGGGGTAATAACTAATATCGGCTTGTCTGCTTTTTTAGCTTTTGCTAAGCGCTTACGTTGCGTTGTTGTTAATACGTCTTTTGGATTTTGCAAAACACCTGTCGCGGCAACAACATGATCAGCCGGCACCGTAATACTGACATCATAATCACCAAATTCTAGCGTGAATTCACCACTGCCGATAAATTGCTTATTTTGCCAGCCCATAACATCATAATAAGCCGCTGCACGTGGGAACCAGCTGGCAATTTCGTAAAGGTAATTATCGTCTTCTTTAAAATATTCGTAGCCTGAACGGCCACCTAATACTTTTTGCTCATGCAATTGGTAGTTCCAATTGATGTTTAGCTCGACACTAGCGCCTGATTTAAGATCTTTTGGTAGATCAATACGCATCATAGTGCCGTTAATTACATAAGGTAAATCTTTGTCGTTTGCACCGGTAACTTGAGTAATATTATAACCGCCGTTAAACGCATCAGTTTCGATGGCATTACGCAAAGCGCTATAAGTTACTTTCTTTTTAGGTGCCGTACGAGTGGTTTTTGCGCCAGCGTTTTCGGCCAGTTTGTTTTGATCTAATTGCAGCCACAAATAGCGCAAAGTGTCGGGGGAGTTATTGGTGTAGTCAATTGTTTCACTACCTGACAAGGTTTGCTTTTCATCATTTAGCTCGATGTCAATTTTGTAGTTTACATCTTGTTGCCAATATTGATGGCCAGGCGCACCAGACGCTGTACGGTAGGTATTTGGCGTTGGTAAACTTTCTTCTAACTGACGAAACTTATCGTCACTTATGCTGTTTTTTGCGCTGGCGTGCCCACTTACTGCAACGCATAGGCACAGTAAGGCTGACTGAATTGTATATTGCATGATTTCCCTGATGAATTAAAAAACCGAATGAATTATGTATAAGCGACTCCCTTATAGCATTTTTTACTTCTAATCGAGTAATCTGCGATGCAATATGCGATAAACCGCAGAAAAAATAGGTTAAATAGTAGATGTCGAATATTTACCTATTGATATAGGCTATTTGAAATAGCGATGAACACCGACTAATCATGATTACTATCACCTAAATTAGTCGCAGAAGTTTAACCCTAGTTTAGTGATCTTATGTGAGCGATATAGAAAAGAAATGAGGTGAAATTATCGCTAATATGGCTGCGAAATTTGCTATGTTACGGCTAAAATAACGCTAGCTTTGCCACTGATCGGTATTGTTATATTGACTGTTTGTAATACGATACCAACCGCACTAAAGAATGAAGAATTCAGCATTAGTTGAGAAATTACTGCATAAAGTCTTCTAAGAACCAGGCTGATAGCTCATGCCTACCTTCGATATTGGCCTTGGAGTATATCGTAGAAGCTTGTTGTCGAACGGTTTTTTCTTTGGTATTTCTGATGGCACTAATTTCTTTAAGGCTTAAGCCTTTTAGCAATAACATCGCGACTTCTTGTTCACTCGGTGTTAGTGACCACTTTAACCATTGGCTATGAATGACCACGCTGTATTCACGGCGAGCATTTTTCATTTCGTCAGAGATGTTATTAAACTTATCATTTGAGTTTGATAATGCTTGCTTTAGCTTCGCAATATCAGCTGTTCTCGTGCGTATATCTTTAATTAAAAAAAACGCACCAATACCCGAGACAAGAACAATTAGGCTTTCGGAGAGAATATGCCAGCGGGGTACGCCTAAAGATATGTCGGTAAACACATCAAAAAAATTTAAACACATAATAATAAGTAATATAGTTACTATAAGCTTATCTCTCATAAAGTCCTCATTTATCAGTGCTATATGATTACAATAGACATATGTACCATATTAAAACACGAAAAAAACCGCTAAAGCTCACCTATGCCCGATGCTGACACATGCCAATATACGTTACTTTACGGGTTAATGGTTGTTCTAACGCAAGTATCACCCGAAAATTATCGTTGATAATATCTGTAGCGTTGTTAAAGGTTAATCGCAGTTGTCTGAAAATCAGCTTTAGCAAGTTGGTATTGCTCACGCGTATAAGCTAGAAAAGAGAGGTTAGTATGAATATAGATCGTCAACAAGTTTTTGTCTGGAGTCTAAATGTCAGGCTGTTTCATTGGCTAAATGTTATTGCCATCACATTACTTATCTTACTGGGAACTATTATCCTAAATGCTAAGCTCATCGGCGTAACCACAGACGGAAAAATACTCTTAAAAACAGTCCATGTCATTGTGGGCTATGTTTTCGCGCTGAATTTAGTGTTTCGATTATTGCTTGGTTTTATCGGCAAAGCCCATGAACGCTGGAATAAAGTATTACCTTTTCATCAGGGCTTTATAAAAGCCTTAGCTGAATTTAAAAACCACAAAAAGCCGGTATATAAAGGGCATAACCCAGCAGGCAAACTTATGGTTTTTGCCTTATTATTTTTGATGTCGACACAGCTGATTTCAGGTTTGGTTATTGCCGGTACCGATATATATTATCCGCCGTTTGGTAAATATTTTGCTGAAAGTATAGCGATAGATAAGGAGGCCCTTGAAGACATTAAGCCTTATTCAAAAGACAATGTTGATGACGCTGCTTATAAAACTATGCGCGAAATAAGATCCCCCTTTATCACTGCACATGTTTATGGCTTTTACAGTTTACTACTTTTAATTCCTTTGCATATTTTTGGTGTCATTATTGCTGAGCGAAGAGAAAAAACCGCGCTAGTTTCGGCTATGATCACCGGCTATAAATATTTGCCGAAAAAGGATGGAAACTAGTATTTTAATGAAGTTAGTATCGTCGAGAAGCTAAATTACATTCTGTTAAGTAGAATACTTTAAACTCATGAGTTGGCGCATTAGTGCCAGTATTTTTGAAGGAAAAAAACGTTGGTTTTGGTATGTTTCCACGAGCAGCAGACAGCTCTTTGGCTCGCCGTTACTATCGTAATCAAATGTTATTTTGGCTCCGCAGTAAATAATGTGAATTCGATGTTTAAATTTTAAATATCTATGAAATTACTAAAAAAATGCATATCATCGTCTACTATTAATTCTGTAAATAGTTCAGCTTAATCATTTTAGGTTGCAGTGAGAAACGTATGAATAAAATAAATAAAGTATTTTCAAGTGTACTGATATTACTGTTTTTTGAATCAGTGGCTATGGCATTTGTATATAGCACGTTTATCGAAGCATTTGTAATTGGACTTCCTGCGCTACTTGTACCCTTGTGGTTAATGAAATCTGCACCTGATGCGGCATTGACTAAACATGCGTCAGCATTATCCGCTATGATATTTGCTGCACTGCATATTCATCAAATGAATGGTTTAATTGAAGTTCATTTTGAAATTTTTATTCTCATGGCTATGTTGATCATTTTTAGTGATTGGAAGGTTTTTATTTCCGCCATAGCTTTAGTTGCTGTGCATCATACCTCTTTTTATTTTATGCAAGTGGACGGTGTAGGTGTTTATATTTTTGATCAAGACCGTTTGTTATTTTCGACCGTGGTTGTCCATGCAGCATACGCCATTGTCGAAGCCGCTATTGCTGCTCTTATCGCTAAAACCTTATATGATGATAGCCAAGTCGGTAAGGAGCTAGCTCAAGTCACGCATACCATAATCGCCGATGAAAACTCACTAGATTTAAAAGTCAAAACTGACGCCCGTGGTAATGCCATATTAGAGGAATTCAATCGACTATTGTTTATTGTTGATAATCTAGTGTCAGGTGTCAAAGCACAAACCCATGAAGTGATAACAAACGCAAATAATTTGATGTCAGTAAAGGCAGAGCTTGAAACATCAGCAATAAATAGGCAGCAAGAAACTGAAATCATAGTATCGTCGGTTGAAGAAATGGCAGTTACTGTTGCTTCCATAGCGCAAGATACCACTAAGCTTAGCGATCAAATGCAAGAGGCGAGTGCATCCACGCAAACGGCTAATCAATTTATTGACGAAATAAATGTTAAAAACAATGAGCTTACTGGTGCCTTAACTAAAACAAGCGATGAAATAACCGCTTTGGCTAGTTCTAGTGACGCTATAACTAGTGTTTTATCAGAAATAACCAGTATTGCTGATCAAACTAACTTACTCGCGCTAAACGCCGCAATTGAAGCAGCAAGAGCAGGAGAGCAAGGCCGTGGTTTTGCAGTCGTTGCTGATGAAGTAAGAGCATTAGCAAACAGAACAAAAGAAAGTACAGATAAAATAGCCGGTACGCTGACCAAGCTTGTGGCTTATTCAAAATCCTCTACGCAGTTAATGGCTGAGTGCATTGATGCTGTTGAATTGGTAATTTCAGCAGCAGAAAAAGCAAGTGTTGAGGTAGTTAACGCCGCACAACTGGTCTCATTATCGAGTGATATTGCGCATTCAGTGGCCGCTGCAGTAGAAGAGCAATCAACAACAACGAATGAAATTGCTCAAAGCACCGAAAATATGAGTTCATTAGGAAAAAGCGATGCGGGCAAGGTTGATGCGCTAGCTCTAGAGGTAAATAAAATATCTGCTGCTGTCACATCATTAGAGGCAAGTATTGCTAGCTTCAAATAAAAAAATAACACGGTATCATTATACCGTTTTTGTGCTCTGGCTTGGCTTAACATTTTTTGCAGCAAACTATTTTATTAGCGGCCGCTTGATGCCATTTGATCCAAATATGAGATTATCGGGGCAAGACAGCCGTGCTGTGATTAAGCAAGTCAGAGAAATAGCCGCACTAAACAAGGTAAATTTAAGCAAAACGATTGTTCATTTTACCAGTAATGAATGTTCATGTACTCAATACTCGGATGCGCATAAGCAAGCTATTGATAAGCAGGCGAAATCTGATGGTTTTACTGTCATTAATATTAACTTGCCCAGTGATTTATTAACTATTATCCCGTCAACACCAGCAATATTAATTACTGGTGTCGTAGAAGAACTATTATATCTTGGTCCTTACTCAGCCGGATTAGCGTGCTCAGAATCAAATGGTTATGTTGAAGCGGTACTACAAAATTACGCACAAGGTTATAACTCTGATTTAGTCATTAGTGATGTAAAAGGCTGTTATTGTAATATCTGAACGTCATTATTTTTAAGTTTTTCTATTGCCTTTTTGGTTATAAAGTAACAAAAATTAGTGCTTTACCGTCATTTAATATTTTTGTTTTGTGCCTCTAAATATCTTATATATTCGTTGTATGTTTTAACGACTAATCCCGCTTTAAATTAAAATGCTTAGTTTTTTTGCAGAAGGGACAAAAAGGATAATATTGAGTATGTAAATAATTTAGGTTTATCAACAGGCTATCCATTGTCGTTGAATTTATACTTGTTTAAGCATAAATATTGTTTCTTCATTAAAACCTCTATTTATATAGATGTCTCTTGCATGTTGATTAGAGGAAAAAACGTTTAAACTAATATTTATAATATTCAATTCGCGAGCCAATCCTTCAGAATATTTAAGTAGTTTAGAGCCGATACCAAGCCCTTCATGAGATTTAGGAACGGCCAAAATAGAAATATGCAATAAACTTTTATTGTTAAAAAAGTCACGCCTCGCTTCTAAAAATAAAATACCGACTACTTTGTTTTCTAGCTCAGCAACATACAAATACTGGTTTGATTTACGTTTATTAAAGTAAGCCTCAATAACTTTCAAATCACCCTTTACAATTTCTTTATCAGTTCTCCAGTATGGAGTTTCAAAATCAGCAAGCCTCTCAACTATTTTTATAACTTGGAGGTCATCAGTTTTATTTGCTCCTCTTATATCCATATTCAATTTCTCAGTCGTTAATCACGTAAATTTTTTTAATATTTAAAAACCAATTTTTAACATTTTGGCTAAAGTCAGTTACCTTGAATGTATGGCTAGTTGTAAATAACCACTGTAAGCTGCCAAAAACAATGAAATCTGGGTATAGTGGGCTAGCGCCGCCGATAAATTCAGTTTTGGTTAAATATTTTTCGAGCACACTGAGTTTTGAAAGAAAACTCTCTTTAGCTGTATCGTAATTTTCTTGTTGAACATCTTCTAGCTTCTTGCCGAAGAAACTTTCCCGCGTTTTTCTAAAGTAAGCTTTGTCTTGATCTTGCAAGTGACTATGTATATCTGCAATTGCCATTCTCGCTATGTCTGAATGTAAAGAATTTGCCCATGCTTCAATAAAAGTTGATAAAACACGTCCCTCATTAGAACTAAATAATGAGGGTTTATCAGGATAGTTAGCCTCCAAATACTCAATAATTTTAAAAGAATCATTCATACTCATGTTTCCATCTTGGATAACTGGAACTGCTTTAAATTTACTGTCAGATATTTTTTTTATGTCAGTAAATGCTGTTTTTACACTTAAAAAATCTAATTCTTTATGTAATAAAGCTAAACGTACTCGCCAACAATAAGGGCTAAAAATGACGTTGTTTTTACCTGCTAATTCATATAATTTGATCATGTTTATTTCTCGCTATTTTGATGTGGTGTAGTCACCTTAACTTGGTTGAATAATAAACTTGAAGCCTTTTCATTTACAGTTGGCTTTGTATTGATATTTTTAGCTATTTCCAATGCTTTAATCGTAGCAGGCCTTTTACTTACTGCTTTCAGCCAGCGTTCTAGATGCTTAAAGTTAGAAATATCTTGGTTCTGATATTCATGAATTCTTATCCAAGGAAAGCACGCTATGTCAGCAATAGAGTAGAAATTACCTGCAAGGTATTCAGTAGATGCTAATTGTTTATCCATAACACTATATAAACGGCTTGTCTCATTCTGGTATCGCTTTATTGCGTAAGGTACTTCTTCAGAAGCATAATGACTAAAATGATGATTCTGCCCTGCCATTGGTCCAAGTCCAGCAACTTGCCAAGTTAACCACTGAATTACTTTGTATTTATCTTCAGTTGTATTTCCTATTAAGCGACCTGTTTTCTCAGCTAAATATTGTAAAATTGCACCAGACTCAAAAATATTTATACTTTTATCACAATCAATTGGCGAGTTATCAACGATTGCAGGGATCCTTTGATTTGGACTGATAACTGAAAAGCATTCCGAAAATTGCTCTCCTTCACTAATATTTATCGGGTGAATGTTATATGCTAATTGCAACTCTTCAAGCACTATTGTAGCTTTGTGACCATTAGGTGTAGTCCAGTAATATAAGTCGATCATAGTTACCTCTGTTTTCTTAAGTGAATAAATTAGATGTGTTTTCAATAGCTTGTTTTATTAACAAAGTACCGAATGTAAAAAATAGGGCGGCTGATATTTTATTAAAGATATAAGTGAGCTTTTTAAGGTCAATTGATTTTGCTATACGTGTAAAAACGTATGTATATATGCTATGCACAATAATTACATTGAATGAGAATATTAGTGATAAGAGAGCAGGTTTGTGAAAGCTAATTGTTTTAGTATCTAGGTATAAAGGAAATATAAAAATAAAAAATGCAAGAGCTTTAGGGTTCAATAAGCTGATCAATATTCCATGCTGAAATAAATTAAGCTGTGTGTCTTTTTTATGCTCTCTTTGTATGCTCTTTTGCCAACTGTTAAATGATAGATAGAAAAAATACAGTGAGCCAGTAACGCTAGTTATCAGAAGAGCAAAGTCTAATATATTTACTGCAAAAATAAGGAGCAACGTTGCAAATGCAGCCACAAAAAAAACTCCAATAGCGACACCCAAAATCCCCAAAAACGTTTTAGTTAATCGGTAATTCAGCGTGTTGTGAATTGTAAATAATATTGCTGGACCAGGGCTTGAAACCGTGATTAACGACAAAATAAAAAAGCTGATAAAGTATGTGTTCATTTTTTCTCCGACTCGTTTACGTAGCTAGTCTATCTTGCTAGCATGGAATGATTAATAGTGTTTAAGTGTTAACAGTTTTTACTGAGGGTTTATAGTGGATAGAATGAAAGCAATTGATATCTTTATTGCTGTATGTCGGGAAAAGAGCTTTTCTAAAGTTGCTAATGAATTTGACTTATCACCAACGATGGTAAGTAAATACATTGATTTTTTAGAAAAAGAGGTGAATGTAAAGCTTTTGAGTAGGAGTACACGAGGTCAAAAACTAACAGAGGCAGGTGAGTTGTATTTGAGTAAAGCGGCAAAGTTATCTGCACAATATCAACAACTGATGCATGAGATGGAATATTTTTCAGGAGAGCCTCAAGGTCGCATAAAAATAAATGCTCCTGTGACGTATGGCACATACCAGTTAACTTATCTCATTAGTGACTTTATGGATAAGTATCCTGATATTCATATTGATTTAGATCTTTCGGATTCATTGTCTGATGTACTTTTGGATGATTTTGATATGATCTTTAGAGTCGGTGAGTTAAAGGATGCATCTTATATCTCTAAAAAAGTCGATGAGCAACAACTCATATTTTGTGCTTCTCCTGCATATTTAAAAGATTTTGGTATACCAAACAACATTAATAACCTTGAAACACATCTATTTTTGGGATTTAAACCTTGGCAAACACACTCTAGGTTGAAAAGAGAATTTCAAATAGAATCATTACGGATTGAAGATAGTAAATTTGTGAGTAATAGTGGTAATTGCTTAAGAGTTGCAGCTTGCCAAGGTAAAGGAATAATTCTTCAACCATCTTCACTGCTTAAAGAGAACATAGATAATTCCACCTTGATTAGAATATTAATTGGAGAAGAACCTAACCCACGACCCGTTCATTTACTCTATCCAGCTAAAAAACAATTACCTCTCAAGATACGATTGTTTATTGATTTTGTTTCAAACTATCAAAGGTAACTGCATTTGCAGTATTTTAATTTGATCATTGCGATATTAAAACAACTATCTGGCCAATCGTAGATTATAAATTAAGTTTATTTACCTTTTTAATCCTTGTATAACTCTGAAAAATCACCAGTTGTTCTCCCCCAGTATTTACACTAAATTTTAATTTATTTTTGTAGTTAAATTTTTGATTTTAAATGGATTGTCTGTGGTCCATGCTTAATTGAATTGATCGTCATTGTCTTTATTTTTATCGAGTCATGTCCAAGCGTACTGTTTTGTATACTGAAATGGTAACTACAGGCGCGATTTTGTACGGTAAAGGAAACTACTTAGCCTATAACGAGCAAGAGCATCCTTTGGTATTGCTTTGGTATCAATTGTTGGACCACCATTTCACTGATGTTGACTGTGTAAGACGTGGCATTGCTCGTGCGAAGTGACGAGAAGATGACTTTGCAGAACAATGGTGCTTTTTGAAAAGTGAAGGTAAGCCTCCTGGTTTAGCCGATAAAATATACGTTTCGAATAGTGCACCAGATAAGACGTAAACGAATTATGGCGAAAATTGTTGCCGACCGTTGTTTGTCGTGTTGTCAGGTAACTTTACAAACGATTAATTTTATTTGCGATAGTCAATGATAAAAGCTTTTATATTAATGGGTTACTTAACTGGTCTAATCTTTGCTTAGCCAGCTGTAATTATCAAATAAATTTAATTTAATCGAGTTGTTTTTACATGAAATTTAATCGCTTGTTTGTTGCTAGTATCAGTTTACTTCTTTCTAGTGTTTGCTCTTCTGCTGTTGCGGGAATTATTAATCTTGGCGCGGCAGCTAATTATAACGCATTTATCCATCAAAACTTTTCAGCAACCAGCAGTGATGTTGAAGGGCGTTTAGCAGCGGGTGGCGATGTTAGCATCAGCAACTATAGCGTTAATATTAAAAATGGTACTCAGCTATATGCCGATACCAGTGGTTCTCCTGCTCTTTTGGTTGGTGGTGATTTAAGTTTCAGCAGTGGACAAGTTGCTGGTAATGTCAGCGTTACGGGCAATTATACGCCAACAGGTACCGGCTCTATTACCAACGGTACGCTCAACACGGGTAGTATTTCAGCCATCGATTTTGATATCGAGTTCGCTCATCTTATTGATGTTTCGACTGACTTGGCTTTGTTAACCGCTAACAGTTCGGCAAGCGATTTATGGTCAAGCCAGTATTTGGTTGGTGCTGGCTTGAACAGTTTAGCGAATGATGTGCATGTTTTTAGTTTAGACGCTTCCGATATGCTGTTTACCGACTATCTACTTTCTGACGTTGATAACGGCGATACTGTTGTATTTAATGTTTCCGGTACAGACATTTCAACAAGTTGGGGAAACTTTGGTGGCTCTGATAGCTCGCTGGTTAATATCTCCGAAAATATACTGTTTAATTTTTATGAAGCTGAAAGCTTGAACATTAATGCCGCGTTATACGGTTCAATTTTAGCACCAAAAGCAAGCATACAAGCACCGCATGGCGTTATTTGGGGACAAGTTATTGCTAAATCTTGGCAGGGAAACACCCAGATAAATGACAACCCGTTTGCAGGTAATAGCCCAAACAGGGCTGTTACCGTGCCAGTGCCAGAACCCTCTACACTGGTAATAATGATTATAGGTGTTATCGGCTTGATGGCTGGTAGATTTAGTAAACAATAACTTATTCACGTTAGAGCTTTGCCCAAAAGCACCATTAATGCTGGTGCTTTTATATAACCTGCCATTTTATCATTGCCACCCTTGATACGCCTGCCGTGCATTGGAAATATTTTTCACTCACCGGATAGCGAACTAGTCACTGCTGGCATTAACAACTAGATATTAAGTTCTTTCAGTGGTGTAGACAATATGAAATCTTCATCACCTGTGGGTATTTATTTTGTCTAGTGCCCTTAAATTACGTATAATTTGCCAATACTGATACCGTCCTCATTAATGTTTACGGATACTTCTTACAAATAGGATTTTATTGTTAACTGTATGATTTCACACAAACTCTCTATTGCACCCATGCTCGATTGGACTGACCGTCATTGTCGTTATTTTTATCGCGTCATGTCCAAGCGCACCGTTTTGTATACTGAAATGGTAACTACGGGCGCTATTTTGCACGGTAAAGGTAATTACTTAGCCTATAACGAGCAAGAGCATCCGTTGGTATTGCAATTGGGGGGGAGTGATGTAAATGCCATGACTGAATGTGCGAAAATTGCTGAGCAGCAAGGTTATGATGAAATTAATATCAATGTCGGTTGTCCGTCAGATCGTGTGCAAAATGGTAAGTTTGGCGCCTGTTTAATGGCTGAGCCGGAGTTGGTGGCTGATTGTGTCGCGAGTATGCAAAATGCGACTAATATTCCTACAACGGTAAAGTCTCGCATTGGCATTGATGATTTAGACAGTTATGAATTTTTACAGCAGTTTTTAACAACAGTTAGTGCTGCAGGTTGTCAGCATTTTATTATCCACGCTCGTAAAGCATGGCTGAGTGGTTTAAGCCCGAAACAAAATAGAGATATTCCACCGCTAGACTACCAAAGGGTTTATCAACTTAAACAAGACTTTCCTGCGTTAGCTATTTCGATTAATGGTGGCATTACTTCGTTTACTCAGGCGAATGAACACATGCAGCATATTGATGGCGTAATGATTGGTCGAGAAGTTTATCAAAATCCATATATGCTGGCGCAAGCCGATAACGAAATTTGGCAAGCTGATACTGAGATTAAAACACGCCATGACGTGTTGAATGAAATGGTTGATTATGTTGATGCTCATGTGGCGAACGGCGGCCGAGCCTGGCATGTAGCAAGGCATATGTTAGGCTTGTGTAATGGTTTGGCGGGAGCTAAACAGTTTCGCCGCTACTTAAGTGAAAATGCTAATGGTCAGGACATTGGTGGTGAAGTGTTGCAACAAGCCTTTAATAAAGTCTTGCAGCTTAACCCTGATTTGCATCAAATCTAGCGTTAGCTCCTATTCAGTTATATTGCGCCACGCAATTTAACGTTTCCATTACTTCTCAGTTATTGACAAAATCCCGATATCGAAAATATTATGCTCGATTTCGGGAATTTATCAGCTACTTTATAGCGATATTCTTAGTGGGTATAAAAATTCGCTATATATTGGTAAATTTAACCACATCGCAGTGCTGTCAGCGTTTTACTCGTAATTATTATTTGTTATATTAAATTAAATAAAACTTAATTATTAATAAAAACAACCATTTAACTTTTTTATCGATCTTTGGCACAACCTTTGTAAGTGTTGACGCAACTTATATTAATAACGCTATAAAAATTTAGTGTTTTAAACTGCTTAAAAGGAATGATGCGATGCCAAGTTTAACCATGTTATTTACACTATTTATGTTACCCGGTATTTGTATGCTAGCGACTTCATTTATTGTTGCGCGCTTGGAGCAAGGGAAAGAGTCACTGCTATCTCAAGGTTCGTAACACTTTATTCATTTTCACTTATTGTCTTTGCTGTGCGCTATCAGGTTTCTGTTGCCTCACTAAACTAACTTTAGTTTCCTGCCTTAGGCATACCGTCATTAAAATTCTGCTTACTAATACTACTGTCAGCAATATTATACCTCGTAGGAATGTGGCTGCGAATATTCTCACCGTTTAGCCTTTAACAATGCTGTACATTCACGCTTATCTCGGCTAGTTTTGCAGTATGTTGACGAGTGAGGTTTTAGACCATGGTTAATTTTCAGCAAACAATTTCGTGTGTAGATTTACACGCTATTCTGGGCAGTAAAAATCTTGTTATTTTGGATGCAAGTATTCCACCTGTTGGTAACATGACGGCTCCACAATACAGTTGGCCTAAATATCGAATTCCTCACGCGCGTCGCTTTGACTTAAACCAAGACTTTTCCGACCCTAAGAGCAATTTACCGCACACGATGCCAACAGCAGCTCATTTTGAGTTAGCTGCAAAAGCATTGGGCGTTAATGTCGAAAGCCAAATTGTTGTATATGATGATTTAGGCTTGTTTTCTGCGGCGCGAGCTTGGTATATGTTTCGGGCTATGGGCCATAAGAATATCGCCGTATTAGATGGTGGTTTACCTTACTGGTTAGCATTGAATAAACCTTTGGCGGATACTGCACTTGATCGTGTTGACGATAAAAGCCTTGTGATGGGGGATTTTGTTGCACAGCAACAAGCTGGTTTTTTTGCGCACTGGCGCGAGGTTCAAAGCCATACTCGCTCGCAAGAAGCACTTATTCTCGATGCACGTGCTAATCGTCGTTTTATTGGTGCAGATGCTGAGCAACGTGCTGGCGTGCGCAGTGGCCACATGCTTAATGCGAAAAACTTACCTTATAGCGATTTGTTCAACCAAGGCTTGTTTAAATCGGTAAACGAATTACGACAAGCTTTCGCTAATATTAATCCAAAACAGCAAGCAATGATCATGAGTTGCGGCTCAGGTGTGACTGCTTGTGTGCTAGCCTTGGCTGCTAGCATAAGTGGTTATAGTGATGTGCGAGTCTATGATGGCTCATGGAGTGAGTGGGGGTCATTACCTGATACGGTCGTTGAAACTTCTCTTGATAGTGCTTAACAAAATAACTTATTTGTAGCATTATTTTTCATATTTTGCATTATGGCGACATTCGTTTGCCTTAATCGCGCCTTCTAGCGACTTCTTTAAGATAACTTCAACTAAACTTTGTCCACAATAGGCTAATTGTTAATAATTTTGTCTGCAAAGCCGTGACATTTATATTGGTCAATTTCACTACTTGGAATGTTAATATTGACCAAAATATAGTTTGACATATTATGTCCTTAGTTTTGTTTTTATTGTGTGTTTTTATAAAATCTTTAAATAACAATAGTATAAAAAGTTTTTATCAGTTGGCACAGCACTTGTAATAGTAATGTCAGATACCAACACGATGAGTTAATAATTAACTCTTCATGTTACTGACATAAGGATATTAATAATGAAACTATTACCAAACAAGTATGCTTTAAGCACCGTTTTATTATCTTGCACGTTGCTATTTACTTTCAATGCTTCAGCAAAAGAAGTGACGTTAGAACAAAGTTTAGCTGCAACGCTGCAAGCAAAAGGACAGAAGGCTGTGCATGAACTATCTGCACAGGTATCGAACTCAATTAAGCTTGAACTACAACGTTTTTCAATGCGCTACACGACAGTTAAAGCATATGAAATAGCAACAGTATCAACGCAAAGTAAGCTAAATCAAAAAAAACAACACACTTCAGAAGATTAATAGGAGAAATACCATGGGCATGTTTTCAAGATTCACTGACATCATTAACGCCAACATTAACGCAATGTTAGATAAAGCAGAAGAGCCAGAAAAAATGATCAAGTTGATCATTCAGGAAATGGAAGAAACTCTCGTTGAAGTGCGTTCTACAGCCGCTAAACAGATTGCAGACAAGAAAACGGTTCTGCGTAATATCCGCGACATGGAAAGTCGTGTTGCCAATTGGCAGGAAAAAGCAGAGCTTGCCTTGAGTAAAGGCCGTGAAGATTTAGCGAAGTCAGCCTTGCGTGAAAAGCAAAGTTGCACACAAAAGCTAGCTGAGTTTAATGAAGAATTAGCGCAGTTTGATGAATACTTAAATGCGGTTCAGCAAGACAGTCAACGTTTGCAGGATAAGCTATCTGAAGCTAAACGTAAGCAAGACGCTTATGCGATACGTCAACAATCTGCAGAAGTGCGTTTAAAGGTGCGCGAAAAAGCAGCGGTACATAATATTGATGAAGCGATTAGCAAGTTTGAGCGGTACCAGCAAAAAATTGACCGGGTAGAGGCTGAGGTTGAAGCTTATGATATGACTGCATCAAAAGATTTAGATAGCCAATTTCGTGAATTAGAAAATGACGACAACATTGAAAAAGAGCTTGAGCAACTAAAGCAAAAAGTTGTCAACGGCTAGGCCTTGGAGCGACTATATCATGGCGCTTTCATCATGGGTAATTACGGGCTTTATGTTTATAACACCCGTAATTAGTTTCTTAATCAGCGCTGGCATATTAATTTTTTTCAAATCGATGTTAAAAAGTGCCACGTTAGGCACGAGGAGTAAATTATGAACTTTGACCGTGAGTATTGTGTTAATAAAACCTTAGCTAAAGATATGGTACATAAAAAATTATCAGGTGTATGTGGTGGTATTGCTAAGCATTACAACTTACCCCGAATCGCGGTACGCGCCGGTGCCATTGTCGCTTTATTGATGTTTCCTGTTGCTACAGGTGTCGCGTATTTAGTCGCTACTATGTTAATGCCAAATAAAGCGTAATAAAAGCTAGCGAGTGGTTCTGTCAGAAACCGACACAAGATAAGTTCGAATGGGTTGAAGGGGAAGAAAAATGTCATTTTTTAAATCATTATGTTTAGCAATTTTCGCAACGATATTTTTAACTTATGTGTTGGGTACTAGCTTTATTGAATTACTCGATGTTGATGTTTATATGGGAGAGCAATTAATTGAACCATTAAAAGCCATCAGTATTTCTGCATTGGTGGTTGTGATCATTGTCTTGGTTGCGTTAGCAATAGCCATGAGTGTATTTGGTTCATTGATTTTTGTTGCTATGCTGCTGTTAGGTGGTGGGGCTATGTTATTGGTTGGCGTTTTTTGGCCAATATTTTTGGTCGCTGGCATGATTTGGTTAATAACAAGAGACAAAAGAGCCAGCCATTATTAATAATAAGTTGTTGATATTGACGTTAGTGCGTCAGGTCATAGAATAAAGCTAAAGTGCTGAAGTTATGTTAATTTTTCAGCTTTTTATCTGAAAATTTTATCAATTAATAGCGTTAGTCTTATTATATATCGCCGAGTGGGAAAGAACTTAATCAACTTGGTATTAATCAACACGTCAAACCACACATCAAACCTGACTAAAGTCGCTGTTTTTATTAACAATGTATCTTACCTTTAAAGCTTACATCGCAATAATGTTACAGAGCCTAGAGCCTAGAGCCTAGAGCCTAAGAAAAATTTCACTTAGCCGCTCGATATAATGATTAGGGAAACAAGCAGCTTAAGCCATATCTTAAAGAGAGAAATCACCAGCACAAAGTAAAGCTATTTACTAACCATGTTTAAGGCTTGCAGCTACCTTGTGACAGAAAACTACTGATATTTATTAAGTTTGGCTATTGGTAAGTGATTCGGTTTATTGAGATAATTAAGTTATCCATTTTGTTCAAGCTTAGTTACAATAGAGCAGACAAATCATAATATGGATAAAAGGATATATAACAGCTTATGAGGAATGTATTTTCACCAGTAGTATCATTGGTTTTATTAATCAGTTGTGTTTTTGCTAATGCAGGGGTTGCAAGTGAGGGTACTGCCGTTTTAGTGGAAAACGGTTATGCAAGGGAGAGTATCCCTGGTACGTCTATTTCATCAGCCTATATGGCCATCAGCAATTTATCAGCAAAGAATATTAAACTCGTTGCCGCCTCGAGTTCCATTAGTGATCGGATTGAAATTCATGAGCATACAATGTCGGATGGTCTAATGCGTATGCGCCAGCGTGACTATGTTGATATTTTAGCGAAAAATACCGTAATATTTCAGCCATCAGGTTTTCATTTAATGATGTTCGAGTTAAAGCAGCCGTTAAAGGCTAAAGAATATATAGTCATAACGCTGCATTTTGACGACAAATCTAGCATCGATGTGAGTTATACGATTAAAGGCCTTAAGCGGAAAAAGCACCACCATTAGGAGTTTGTTATGAACGTTAATATTTCAACAAAAACTGTTATTTCAGGAATTTTTGCACTTTTTTTTGCACTATATTTACTCGGTGTTTATTGGAGCTTTGAACCTGCACAATTTAATATTCGAGCTGAAGTAAGCAAAGCAGCAAGTGAAGAAAATGTCACGCCTGTTGTTGGTTACGCAACTACAACGGCATTAATCCGCGTAACTGAGACGCTACTGAATAAGCCGGGTGGCTATTTATCGAACGATGCAATTCCCCCATCAGTATTTTTAGATAATATTCCATCGTGGGAGCTTGGCGCATTAGAGATGGTGAGGGATATGTCATTAGTGATGCGTCAAGAGTTTAGTCGATCGCAATCTCAGTCAACTGAAAACAAGCATTTAAAAATTGCTCAGCCACAATTCAATATTGATCACACAAGTTGGGCTATCCCCAGCGCTGAAGGTGAATACCAAAAAGCCATTAACGAATTATATGCTTATAGAACTGCGTTAACGCAAATTAATAATCCGTCGGCCCAGTTTTACGCACGTTCAGATAATTTGCGCGCTTGGATACAAGAAGCAACAAAGCGCTTAGGTAGTTATTCCCAACGTTTAAGCGCCAGTGTTGGACGTGAACAAATAAATGTCGATCTTGCTGGTGACAGCGTTGCACAGCAGTCAACAACAAGCGCTGCTAGTATGCAATTAAAAACAAACTGGTGGGTTATCGACAATGAGTTTTATGAAGCACGTGGCGCTTGTTGGGCTATGCTACACTTCTTAAAAGCCATTGAAGTGGATTTTAATGATGTGCTCGAAAAGAAAAACGCTAAAGTGAGCGTTCAGCAAATTATTCGAGAGTTGGAAGCGAGTCAAGAATCAATTTGGAGCCCAATGGTTTTAAATGGCGACGGCTTTGGTATGCTGGCTAATCATTCACTCGTAATGGCAAATTATATATCACGTGCAAATGCTGCACTGATTGATTTAAACGACTTATTGAGTCAAGGGTAATAAAACATGAAAAAAATAGCGCTAGCGGTAACACTCGCATCAATTCTATCAGCTAATGTTCAAGCAGATGCTTTAGGTATCTATTTAGGTGGTCAACTATGGGACAACCAAGCCTCGGGTACATTAGGTGATGGCAGTTCACAAGTGGATTTTAATTTAGTTGATGAAAAACAAAATAGCTTTTTTATTGCCTTTGAACATCCACTACCAATAATTCCTAATCTGCGTATAGCCTCGACATCATTAGAAACCAGTGGTGTAACTACACTTACTACTGATTTTGAATTCGAAGATGAAACGTTTAGTAAAGATGCGATAGTTAATGCGAATTTTAATGTCAGCTATGTTGATTACACTCTATATTATGAGTTGTTTGATAATGACATATTATCATTTGATTTTGGTTTGACTGGCCGTGATTTTGACGGTGATGTAACCCTTGCTGCGCAGGTAACGACAGACTCTGGCATAGTGACACAATCAGAGAGCATTGCGGTAACTGATATAATACCTATGTTATATGTTGCGACTAATGTTGGTTTGCCATTAACAGGGTTAAATTTATATGCACAAGGTAACTTTTTATCATTTGATGATCATACGCTTTATGACTATGAAGTGGGAGTAAGCTACGAGCTTATTGATAACCTTGCGGTAGATGTAAATATTAATGCAGGCTATCGTGCGGTTAAGTTAGAGCTAGAAGACTTGAATGACTTATATACTAATATTGAATTCGATGGTGTGTTCATTGGTACAACAATTCACTTCTAAAACTTAATACTGAAAGTTCGTACAAGGCAGGACTGAGTGATCAGTCCTGCTTTTTTATTATCTGAAATATATTTATTGCGCTTGGCATGTCCTATTACTATCAGCTAGGCATCAGAATATCTGCTTTGAAATAATTCTATGACTGTGACTATGACTAGAGATAGACCGCTTGTAAGTGCATAGTTCACTCAATTGAATTCTCCAATTTAAATGCCGTTAGCTAGTTTATAGTACTGACTGATTGGATGAGCATTTGGGCACGTAATGGTGGTGTTAACCAAATTAATGTTAGGCGCGTTCGTGATCTGGTAAGTACTAATTCTACTCGTATTAGGGACGCTTAAAGCACATTTGTAGAAGCTCTGGTATCACGCACTTCATATCGGTTAAAGAGGTAGAACGCTCTATATTGAGTTATTAGCTTGAGGCCGTCATGAACTAGTTTGTTATTAAAATTGTTACTAGGCGCAGATGAAGGAGTAGAGGTTTAACGAACGAAACGCTTCACCGTCTCGGCTTTGTATAGATAATAAAAAAGCCATCAACATAATGTCGATGGCTTTTACTTTTATAGATTTTTTACTAACAATCTACATTATAATATTACGCTTTTTTACGGCGAGTAAATAACATAGGTGTAAGTAGTAACATTAACCAACCGAATGAACCACTTGATTTCTTGTTAACAATTGATACAGAGGCAGCTGTTGTATCTGAGTTGCCATTACCGTCGTCTACTGTTAGTTGGAAAGAGATAGTTTCATCTGTTGATACTTTCGGTGCTGTAAAGCTAATTGATTCAGCGTTAGCGCTGAAGCTTACAGGAGTACCTGCTAACTGCACCCAAGTATAAGTCAATGCATCACCATTAGGATCAGATGAGCTAGAAGCAGATAGTTGTACACTTTCTGTTTCAACCACTGACGTGCTACCAGAAATCACAGCAGTTGGACCGCCTTCAACTTGAATAGCAACACTTGTTGAATTAACAACTTCTTCAGTGTTTACATCGTCAGTAGTACTTGTAAGTACTACATTTGTTGGACCACCTTTAAAGGTATCTTTGATCTCAGTAGAGAAGCTAAACACTGTTGGGTCAGTTGAAACTGTAGTAAGTGTGTAACATATTACTAAGCCTGATTCGATATCTGTTACATCACCAACAGAACCTGCTTCACCACCAGTATAAGGAGATATTGCATATACGTCAGTATTACCCACAGTACCAGTAGAATTCTCTAGACCAACAGTAAGACCTAAGCCAGCACCAACAACATGTGTAACATTGTCGTAAGCAAACGCTAGGTTACCGGTAGTGTTATCAAATACCACTTGAAAATCGACAGTATCAGAAACACTTGCATCACCATTATGGAATTCATAATGTCTCATGTCATCAAATTCTACAATTGTAGTACCTGCACCAGCAGTTGCCACTGAAACACCTGATGTAGCAGATGAAACAATTTGCATATCACGCCAGAAAGGAGCTACTAAGTTATTAGCTTCACTTGCATTAGGTAATAACTGGTTAACCCAAGGATTGCTACCACGTGTACCACTAAAGTAAATAAAGCCATCATCTGAAACATTGATTGATGGATATAACGTACCTAGGAAGTTAGCTGGTACATTAAATGTACCCTCAACACCGTCACCTTCAAAGGCACCAGGGTTAATACCAAAGCCAGCTAAATCAATGTAGCCACCAGCACCAAATGGAACACCACATGAAGCATCGTCAGCATTTGATGATTTAGTATAGAAAGATTCAGCACCGAATAATGACTCTTGAACTACTGTCCAAGTAATTACATTGCCGTCGATAGCTGCATCACCAGTAACAGACTCTTCATCAAGAGTCATACCAGCTGGTACTGTTGCAGTAACTGTATAAGTACGATCACCAGGGGTTACGTTTGCAAGTACAGTAACGTCATAATCAACACGATCTTGACGTTCCATGTAGGCATCAGCGTTACTTATAATAGAAACATCGTCCATACCACGCATAAGGTCAACTGCAATAAGTCCTAAGTTACCGGCATTTTCAAAGCTTGTACCTAAGTCTAGTGCACCGTAATACATATCACCTTGTGTAGCATTATCAAGTGACCATTTAACACGTAGGTCAAATTCAGTTAATGCAGCAATTGCTGAGTCAGCTTCAACAGATAAGTTGTCACCTGCTTCACCATCAACGATAGCTGTTGCTAAAGTATATGCATCTTGAGTACCTTCTTCATCAGAAGAAGCAGCCCAATTTTGCACTGTAACCCAATAGCTACCAGCTTCTGGCATCATTAAGTCAACTTTTTCAAGTGCTGTGCCTGTTGCACTGATACCCACTTGTTCATCTTCTTGTGGAATACCATCGCCGTTAGCATCTAAACCTACGCGTAGATCTAAATCTGGAGATTCTGAAGCTAAAATTTCAGCAACAAAACGTTTTGCACCAGCTGGAACAGTATATAGAGTGACATTAATGCCATCTGTTAAATCATCGTATGCTGAGCCATTGTCGCTATCAACTGCTAACATAGCTTCAGTCTGTGTAGCTTTTGTTAAACCGTATGAACGACTAGTAAACTCAGTGATTTCCACAGCCATAACATCTTCAATTAAGTAGCTATCTTTATCGCGATTTGCATCAAAAGAAAAACTATCAGGGATGTTACCATTTGAAGCCTGAACACTTACTGGGATACGTGCAGTTGGATGTTCTGGTGAAGTCATAACAACATGACCAAATGACCAAACGTCACTTTCCGCACTAACAGCGTCAACGTTGATTGCGATAGTCTGGCTTTCACCGGCAGCAAGTGTAAATGTTGCTGGCGTAGCAGTAATAACTAAACCATCAGAAATAGTTGCACCGGTAACAGTCCAAGTACCTGCTGCTGTAGCAGTAACAGTACGAGTCCAATCACATAAACCAACACAGCTAGCATTAGCTACTGATGGAATATTTAGCGTTTTAGGGTCGCCGCCTTCTTCAGGATTTGCTGCAGTATAGTTAGCTGCAGTTTCATTCATCACAAGACCAGTTTGAGTCGCTAAGTTTACACGAATACTACCAGCACCCATGTCAAAGAAATCAGCAGCTGTAGTGCCATCTTCTTTACGTACATCTGTAACAGCAGTAAGCATTAATGCTGAACGAATGTTATCAGGAGTCCAAGTAGGATGAGCCGATTTTAATACTGCACCAGCGCCTGCTGTATGAGGAGCTGACATTGATGTACCTTGCAAAAATGCAAAGTCGGCAGGAGCAGTACCTGTATTATCATGACCAAATTGTTGGTCAGAATATGCCGCGTATATAGAAACACCAGGAGCTGTAACAGATGGAGTCATAACATCAGGAACAGTGTTATTGCCACCACGTGAAGAGAAGTCAGCCATGTCATCAGCTTGGCCAATTTTTAATTCACCATCGGCAGCTGTAATAGTTGCTGTATGGCCTTCACCAGATGCTAACCATGCACGTAAGGCATCGCCGTCTTCTTGGTTGATATGGATGCCAGGTACAACATAGACGTCGTTATTAACAGAACCTGCACTTACATTACCAAGAACAAAACCACCTGCGCCACCAGCAGCAGCATTGATTGCTTTAGAAACACGGGCAATTGCACCACGGTCACAAACAACGATTTCACCGTTAAATGTATCAGCAGGGAAAGGTTGTAAACATTGTGCAGGATCGCCGTCAGGGTCGTTACTGTTAGTGTAATCACCAGCCCAAACGATACTTGCTGTGATACCGCCAGATGCACTCTTACCGTCAATAGATGCTAATTCAGTGTCGCCACCAGTAAAAGCACCAATTTCTTTTTCAAATGCAACTTCACGACCATGAGTTGAAGCACCTACAACAGTGTACCAAGGAGCATTTTTTGACGTTGTGTTTGCATCTGGACCGTCGTTACCTGCAGAAACAGCAGAGAATATGCCTGCTTCTTGAGCAGCTAAGAAGCCTAACTCAGTAGAACTTGCCCAAGGATCGCCACCACCACTAATTGAATAGTTGATAACGTCAACACCATCGGACACTGCATCATCAAGAGCGGCAATGATTGCTGCGCCAGGACAACCAGAGTAGGTATCACCTCGATCACCTGGACTACAAATTTGATAAGCAACGATGTTTGCGTGTGGTGCAACACCTGAGATTTGACCAAACTCAAATCCTGTTGTGTTGATACCATCACCTTCGGCTTCACCTGTTTCAGGGTCAACTAAAGGAACATCTAGTAAAATATTACCACCAGCTGTACTTGCTGTATGTGAACCATGTCCACCGTAATCTTCACCATTTTTTGCTGGAGGATTATCACCAAATACAGCGGCATCGTCATAATTATCTGTAACTGATGCGTATGAACGTACACCAATTAGTTTGTCATTACACATTGACGCGAAATCGCCAGCACAATCACCAACGTAAACACCTGCGCCCCAAGGGTTAGTGTGGTCATAACCGTCACCGCCGATATCAGCGAATGAATCATGATCAGAGTTAATACCACTATCAATCACACCGATGATTACGCCTTCACCCATGTTAGTTGCACTTTGTCCTTCGCCTGTCCAGACATCATGTGCACCAATATGAATTGGGCCAGTATCAGTGTCTAGATGTTCCATGCGCTCACGTTCAATGTAAGCAACATCAGATAATGCTGATAATTTTTCAGCTTCTGCTTGTGTAAGACGAACAGCCATGCCGTTAAAAGCATTTTTATATTGATAAACGGGGCTAAGGTTGTTGCCTAATTTATTATTGGCTTTACTTAGAAAAGTTGCTTGTTTGCTTTCTAAGTAGTTAGAGTAAGCAACTACGTCTGGAGCAGTTAAATCAAGACGAAGCTCTTTTCTTATTTCTCGTGAGCTTTTCTTACTATTCGCTAACGATTTGAATAAAGATTTTTTAGCTATTTGAGGGTTAGTCGCAGTGAAACCAGCAACAGAACCGTCATAAGTAGCGATCGGTTGATCTTTAAGGCGAACAATATATGTATAAGTACCGTCAGCTAAATCTTTTTCAGCACGAAATTTTTTAGCTTGTTGCTTGTTGTATGTGCCACCTTTGTTGATTGAAATTGGTGCGACTGACTTTAACTCAGCCGAATATTGCGTTGGAACTGTGCTGGCAGAAGCCTGCATAGTCGCCATTGATAATAGCGCTGTAGAAACAGCTATTGTTACTTTGTTGTTCACAAAGAACCTCCCTAAATGCACAAGTATTTGTGCTGGTTATTACTTTTTATTAAGTAAAACTGTTTATATCAACGGTTTTACTGATCTTATAATCTGAGAAACGCAAAAATGCGACGCTTTAACATAGCACATGTAAAAATAATGTAAATAATTTGTCAGTAAAGGTTTGCTTAAATATCGTGTTCTGCTTTAAAAGTGGAAAATAGTGTTTACAGGTGGTGATGTTTTTGTGTTTTTAAAGGTATTTTCTCTTTTGAAAGTCACTTTTTAGCTCTGAGATAATCGCGTGTGACAATTTATAAATAAATTGTATGAATGATTGAAAAGGATAATGAGGAAGTAAATGCACAAAATTGACCTGATATAGGCTTGAAGTGTTACCTTCAAGCCTCTGTTAATGTTGCCAATTAATGGCTATTGTCATTAATAAATTGTTCAAGTGCAGGACGTTCAAATTTATAGGTTGTTATACAATAATCACAGGTCATAGACACACTGCCTTGCTCGGCAATAATACTTTCAAGCTCGCTAGGTGCGATTTGAGAAATAGCACTTAAACATTTCTCTGCTGAACAACCGCATTGATAGCTAACGGCTTGAGGCTCAAACAGTCGAACTTCTTCCTGATGATATAATCGATAAAGCAGATCTTCACTAGTTAATGAAAAGATCTCTTCAGGTTTTATAGTATTAGTTAATTGACACAAGTGCTCAAAATCAGCTTGCTGTTTTTCCTTATCACCGGCATCCGGTAGCAACTGAATTAATGTTCCGGCTATTTGTGAGGTTTTTTCGTCGCTAAACAACCAAATTTTTGTCGGGATTTGCTCAGACACTTCAAAGTAATGCGCTAAACATTGCGCTAACGTGTCTTGCTCAAGAGCCACGACACCTTGATAGGGTTCACCATTTTTTGGGCGGATAGTGATAACCATATTACCTTTGCCTATTAAGTCTTTTAAGGTAGTAGCATTCGTGTCACTGGCCATACGAGCAATTCCACGCATTTCCTGCTCATTATTGCCATTAACTGCCATATAACCGACAGGACCATCACCTTGTAGTTGCACCGCAATTTCACCGTCAAACTTTAAGGTCGCTGTTAATAAGCAGGTTGCCGCGACTAATTCGCCTAATAGTTGCTTTACACCTAGAGGGTAATCATGTGGAGCAACAATTTCTTGAAAGGTTTGGCTTAAATTAACCAACTCGCCTCGTGCATGTAGGTTATCGAATAAATAACGATGTAAGACATCTGTTTGCATTGTCACTGGTTATATCCTTTCTTTTAGATGCCGAATTTGTCGGCGTTGCTTCTTATCTGGTTTACTGTCGCTAGCAGGGCTTAGTAAAATCCCTTGCTGACGCGCTAAACTATTTTTTTCGCGTGTTTGAATACTTTCAGAGGTTTCTTGATAAAGCGTTTGTGCGAAATCTGCATCTCGACGCTTATCAGCTAATGCCACAACAATGACCTGTTTTTCTTCAAAACCTTGTCTTATGGTAATACGGTCATCTAAGGCAACGGTTTTTCCTGATTTAGTCCGTTGACCATTGTAAAATACTTTGCCGCCATCGATCATTTGTTTTGCAATCGCTCTGGTTTTATAAAATCGCGCCGCCCATAGCCACTTATCTAATCGGGTTGACTGATTGGTTTCAGTATTGTTAACGTTAGGTTTAGCCATGGTTATGCTTATCCTCAATACAGGCATTATAAAATTGCCGAAAGTTAACATAACGGTAATGTTTACGCTAGTTAGAATGCATTTCTTTACATTTTGTTAACTATTTTTCACTAAAAAATAATATGACGTCTTGTTGCCAAGCTTCGGGTCAAGTATCATCAAAGAGAATTGAAATTTCCAGATAATAAAAAAATTATAAAAAATGCCATTATCGAATAATCTATCAAGCACGTTTGAACAGCTATCTAAGCTTCCCCAAAGAAAAATTACTCAGGTAATTATCCTGGTGCTGATTAGCTATATTGCCTTTTTGTTTGCGCAACTCACTTGGTTGACGCTATCTGAGCCTGCGCATAATACAGGTGCAAAATTAAATAACCCATCATTGACTTCTGCGACTCAGCAAGAGCAAATCAGTGTGCGGGCGATCCAATTACTTAATCTTTTTGGTGCTTTTTCTCAAACTAAAAAAGAGGAAGTAGCAGAGGTGGTCATCGAAGATGCACCTGAAACGCGTTTAAAGTTAACTTTAACCGGTGTTGTTGCCAGTAATGATAAGGCGACCGCTGGCGCTATTATTGAAAGTGCTGGTAAACAAGAAACTTATAGTATTGGTGAAAACATTAAAGGTACGCGGGCGGTTTTAGAAAATGTTTTTAACGACCGCGTGTTATTAAAAGTATCAGGGCGCCTAGAAACCCTAATGTTTGAAGGCTTAGTCTTTGATAAAAATGTTAAGCCGGTTATATCAAACAGTACCAGAGATAGGCCTCAAACAACGAAAATATCTCGAGGAGATTTATCATCCCCTAACATTGTTGATCAACGCGATAATAGAGAACTAACCAATGCAACTAAATCGCTGCAACAAGAACTGAATGACGATCCGGGTAAAATTACTGACTATTTGAAAATTTCTCCAAAACGAGAAAACGGTAAAATTTCTGGCTATCGAATAATGCCAGGAAAAGATCCAACTTTCTTTGAAAGTGCGGGTCTTAAGACCGGTGATGTTGCAATACAAATGAATGGTTTTGATTTAACCGCGCCTAGAGAGGCAGCTCAAGCGCTACAATCTTTAAAAGAACAACGCGAAGTTTCGCTGTTACTTGATCGTAATGGTGATATGACAGAAATACTTTTCAGTATAGATAATTAGAATAAAAGGAATAAACCATGCGCAAATTATTAAGCGCACCTTGGTATAAGCGTAGCTTGACTGGGGTTGTTACAGCAGTTTTACTCAATAGTGTTTTGCTCTCTACAAATATAAATGCCGCTGAATATTCACCCAATTTCAAGGGCACAGAAATTGCTGAATTTATTAATATTGTCGGTAAAAACTTAAGAAAAACCATGATCGTTGATCCTAACGTACGCGGTAAAGTTAACGTCCGTAGTTATGATTTACTGACTGAAAAGCAATATTATCAATTCTTCTTAAATGTGCTCGAAGTCTATGGTTTTTCCGCTGTTGAAATGGAAAATAATGTTGTCAAAATTATTCGTAATAAAGACGCTAAAACGTCTTCAATACCCGTAGTCGGAAATGAAAACCCTGGTGCTGGTGATGAAATGGTGACACGGGTTGTTGAAGTTAAAAACGTTACTGTGCGTGAACTTACTCCATTGCTTCGCCAGTTATCTGATCAAGCGGGTGGGGGTAACGTGGTTAATTACGATCCTGCTAACGTTATTATGTTGACCGGTACTGCTGCGGTAGTAAATCGCCTCGTACAAATCATTGAACGTGTTGATAAAGCAGGTGACCAAGATGTACAGATTATTAGCCTGAAATTTGCCTCAGCCGGTGAAATGGTGCGCATTATTGAAGCCATGAATAAATCAGATCAAGGTAAAGGCTCAGGTACACCCACTTTCCTAATTCCTAAAATTGTTGCCGATGAACGTACTAATAGCGTTATCGTCAGTGGCGAAGTAAAAGCTCGTGAACGTGTTGCTCGATTAGTGTCGCGCTTAGATAGTGAGCTGGAGTCTAACGGTAATACCCGAGTTTATCACTTGAAGTATGCCAAATCAGAAGATATGGTGAAAGTGTTACAAGGGGTGAGTGAATCAATTGAAGCGGACTCCTCGGGCGGAAAATCGTCATCAAGAAAAAATCAAAGTCGTAATGTCAGTATTGACGCCCATGAAGACACTAATACTTTAGTTATCACGGCTGAGCCTGATATGTTGCGCTCTCTTGAGGCGGTTATTCGCCAATTAGATATTCGCCGTGCACAAGTACTTATTGAAGCCATTATCGTTGAAGTATTTGAAGGTGATGGTGTTAACCTAGGTGTGCAGTGGTATCACGAATCAGGTGCTATGGCACAATTTACTAATGGTGTTACGCCAATAAGCTCTATCGCAGCAGCAGCTGAGGCGGCTCAATCAACACCGGGAGCTAAAGGCTCGACAGTAACGTCGGAGAATGGCGCCATAACTGTTAATCCTGATCAACCTGATGTCGACGGTGATTATAGCTTAGCTGCTCAAGTGTTAGGTTCAGTAAGTGGTACACTGTTTGGTATTGTTAAGAACGATTGGGGCGCAATCATTCAAGCGGTAAGTTCAGATACTAATTCAAACTTACTCTCTACACCAAGTATTACCACGCTTGATAATGAAGAGGCTTACTTCATCGTTGGTCAAGAAGTGCCTATTATCACCGGTTCACAAACCGGTAGTAATAATAGCAACCCATTCCAAACGGTTGAACGCCAAGAAATCGGTATCAAATTAAAAGTCACACCACAAATTAACGAAGGTAGCGGTGTGCAGTTAACCATTGAGCAAGAAGTTTCTTCGGTCAGTGGTGCCACCGGTGTTGATATTTCAATTAACAAGCGCGAAATTAAAACCACGGTAATGGCAGATGACGGCGCTACGGTTATTTTAGGTGGTTTGATTGATGAAGATGTACAAGAAAGTGTGCAGAAAGTCCCTTTACTTGGCGATATTCCATTTATCGGACATTTATTCAAATCAACCAGTAACACTAAACGTAAGCGTAATTTGATGGTGTTTTTAAGACCGACAATTGTTCGTGACGGTAAGTTAATGAATGATATTAGTAAAGAAAAATACAACTACATTCGCGCGCTGGAAATTGAAAAGAAAGAAGCCGGTCTTGAGCTGATGTCTGATGAAAAGTTACCTATTCTGCCAAAATGGAATGACGAGCTTTCGTTACCACCGTCATTTGATGAATATATGCAAAAGCGCGATGAAGCCAAGTCGTCGGATGAAAACGAATAGTTATGAGCGATACTGACCCACAAACACAAGCGTTTGTTAGCGTAAGTGAAACAGCTAACCTTGATGATGAGTCATTACTGTTAGCTGAAAGTGACATTTTGACTGATGACGGCGTTCGTTTTCGCCTGCCTTTTGGTTTTGCTAAGCGTCATAGCGTGTTGGTAGAAAATGATAACGGTGCATTACGTTTAGTTTGTATTGAAACCATCAGTGCTGATATTTTATTAGAAGTGCGCCGTGTGCTAAAAGCGTCTTTTACTATCATCATAAAAAGCGCCGAAGAGTTTGAGCAGCTGTTAACTATTACCTATCAGCGAGATTCTTCAGAAGCACAGCAAATGATGGAAGACATTGGCAATGAGGTTGATTTATATTCACTTGCCGATGAAATGACCGAAACAGAAGATTTATTAGAAAACGAAGACGACGCCCCGATTATTAAACTCATCAATGCCATGTTGAGTGAAGCGATTAAAGAAAACGCTTCTGACATTCATATCGAAACCTTTGAGCAAGCGTTGCAAATTCGCTTTCGCGTTGATGGTGTTTTACGTGAAGTATTAAAGCCTAATCGTAAACTAGCGTCGCTGCTGGTGTCACGAATTAAGGTTATGGCTAAACTTGATATCGCTGAAAAACGCATTCCTCAAGATGGTCGCATTTCTCTGAGAATAGCAGGCAGAGCTGTCGACGTGCGTGTTTCAACTATGCCAACCGGTCATGGTGAGCGAGTCGTGCTGCGTTTATTAGATAAAAACTCAACGCGTTTAGATTTACAAGACTTAGGCATGACCGATGGCAATCGAGCGCGTTTTTCTCAGTTAATTGAAAAACCACACGGTATTATCCTTGTTACGGGGCCTACCGGCTCAGGTAAAAGTACCACCTTGTAT
>OJBZ01000187.1_pt1 | contig 40700 bp, 29 predicted proteins | sample 1591671 | NCBI WGS metagenome assembly OJBZ01 (sample SAMN05416850, study PRJEB24817) | seawater metagenome | isolation source: Sea water | place: Canada:Atlantic | collected 2013-07
CGAGATAGGAGTCCGTCTCGTGGGCTCGGAGATGTGTATAAGAGACAGACGATAGCCGAACGAATTGTTTTGAAGCCACGAGTTAAAAGTCCGTAGGTAATTTAGCGCTCAATATCTGGCGTTGCACATACAACATCAGCATTTTGCGCCCGATGCCTTAAATAATGATCCATTAAGGTCAATGCTAACATAGCTTCTGCGATGGGAACGGCGCGAATACCAACACAAGGATCATGACGCCCTTTAGTAACAATATCGGCAGACTGACCTTCAAGGTTCACGGTTTTGCCGCTAACGCCAATACTAGAAGTTGGCTTAAGTGCAATTGACGCTACAATAGGTTGACCTGAAGAAATCCCCCCTAATACACCGCCAGCATGATTTGAAGCAAAACCATCCGGTGTTAATTCATCTCGATGCTGCGAGCCTTTTTGATTAACCACCGCAAAGCCGTCACCCACTTCAACAGCTTTAACGGCATTTATGCCCATTAATGCATGCGCAATGTCAGCATCTAAACGGTCAAAAATAGGCTCACCTAGACCAACAGGGACATTGTTCGCGACCACCATTAGCTTTGCGCCAATAGAATCTTTTTCTCGCATAATTCCACGTAGTAATTCGTCTAATTCTCCAAGTTTATTAGCATCAGGAAAGAAAAATGGGTTTTCTTCAACAATATTCCAATCAATATTTTCCGCGCATACTTCACCAATCTGCGTGACACAAGCTTGAATAGTGATGCCAAACTTTTGCTGTAAATACTTTTTAGCGACCGCACCAGCGGCAACACGCATCGCTGTTTCACGCGCCGAAGAACGACCACCACCACGGTAATCACGAATACCGTATTTTTGCCAATAGGTATAATCAGCATGGCCTGGGCGGAATGTTTTCGCAATATCACCATAATCTTGTGAACGTTGGTCGGTATTTTCAATCAATAAACCAATCGGCGTACCGGTGGTTTTGCCTTCAAAAACGCCAGACATTATTTTCACTTCATCGGCTTCTCTACGCGCGGTGGTAAAACGAGAGGTGCCGGGTCTGCGGCGATCAAGATCATGCTGTAAATCAGCCTCACTGAGTTCAAGTCCCGGAGGGCAACCATCAATAATAGCGCCTAAACCTAAGCCATGGCTTTCGCCAAATGAAGTTACTGTAAATAATTTACCAAAAGTGTTGCCTGACATAATAATTTTGACCCGTAAATATTATTTCGCTAAACCGTCAATTTACCTACTGACGTACTTTTATTCGTTGCTGGAAAATTCCTGCTGATGTTGCTGTAATTGCGCTTTGGTTATTCGAAACACGCCATGACCACCACGTTCAAAGGTTAACCACTGGAATGGCACATTCGGAAACGCTGCTGTTAAATGCACTTGTGAGTTGCCTACTTCACAAATTAATACCCCGTTATCATTCAGATGACTCGCTGCTTGCGCTAAGATCTGTCGAACAATATCTAAACCATCAAAACCACTGCCTAAGCCCATTTCCGGCTCGTGTAAAAATTCTTGTGGTAATGCATCAACATCTTCTTGATCAACATAAGGAGGATTTGTCACTATTAAATCATAGCTTTGTCCTGCAACCCCAGAAAAAACGTCAGATTGAATTGGAATAACTTGTGCCGATAAATCATGGCCTTCGATATTTATTTGCGCGACATTGAGGGCATCGATAGAAAGATCCAGCGCGTCAACTTCCGCTTCAGGAAACGCAACCGCACAGGCAATTGCGATGCAACCGCTGCCCGTACACAAATCTAAAATTCGCTTAGGAGAAACATCAATAAGACCTGCGAACTCATTTCCGATTAACTCACCGATAGGCGAACGAGGCACAAGTACACGTTCATCAACATAAAAGGGTAAACCACAAAACATCGCTTGATTGGTTAGGTAAGCCGAAGGTATGCCTTCAACAATGCGTCGTTCAAATAATTGCAAAATAGCTAAGCGTTCTTGTGATATTAAACAGCATTGCATTAACTCAGTCGACATTTCTTGCGGCAAAGCAAGTTGATGCATAACTAAAGTAAGTGACTCATCCCAAGCATTGCTGATGCCATGGCCAAAGTACAGTTCCGCTTGATTGAACTGACTAGCACCAAAGCGTACATAATCATTGACGGTATGCAACTGTTCGCTTATCTCTGCAAAATTTATTATTTCCACACTTTCCTCTGGCTTAAATTCGGTCATATAGCTTGTTTTTTATTATACTTTCACTTGTTATTGTTCGTCGATGTTTTTAGACTTCGCAAATGAAATTTAAAGACGCATTAAATGCGGAAGAAAAAAAGTTATTTAAAGACGCCATAGGTAAGGTAAAACCTATGGTGCAGGACAGAGTACACCCCGAAAAAAGAACCATCAAGCAGAAAAGCACATTCATAGGGCAAAAAGATAAAAAAGCCCTTGCCGAGTTTCACTTCTCTGACGAATTTGAACCTAATTTGAATAATCAGGGGCCGGTAAAATATGTCCGTGAAGGGGTCGATAGCTTTGAAGCTAAAAATTTACGACGTGGACAATACTCACCTGACTTAATTTTAGACCTACACGGTTTAGATCAACAACAATCAAAACGAGAGATAGCAGCCCTATTGGCTGCTTGCGAAAAAGAGCATGCTCAATGTGTTTGTATTGTTCATGGTTTAGGTGGACGAATATTAAAAAATAAAGTACCGCATTGGTTAGTGCAGCACCCTGATGTGATGGCATTTCATCAAGCACCGTTAGAATGGGGCGGTAATGGCGCATTACTGGTTTTAGTGGAATTAAAAGACAAATTTGTTCGCGATTAAAATCCAATGCACAATCAAAATTACCCGTTACTATTTTATGTCACTAGGTGAAATCAAGGCCAGCAATTCGCCCTTCATCTGCTCCGTATCATAGTCAATTTGTGCGACGGATGCGGTTTGAAATATTGGCATCGCGTTATCGCTAGTTAACTCGGCAATTAAATAACTCACTAAAGGCATATGTGAAACCAATAAAATATGCTGATATTGTTCAATACTACAAATAGCATCGAGGTAATCATGTACTGCTTTCGGATTATCTTCTGGGGTAATAATACTTAAGGTTTCTTTTTTGCCAACATTCACTAGTTTACTCAGCACTGCCTCAGCCGTTTGTTGCGCTCGCAGGTATGGACTAACCAGAACACAATCAAAACAAGGTGCCTGTTTAGACAGCCAATGTCCCATCTCTTGCGCTTCTTTAATGCCTTTATCCGTCAGTGGTCTTAACGCATCCGAAGCGGCAACCATCCCAGCTTGTCCATGACGCATAACAAATATTTGCATAAATACCTTAATTTCAAAGCGGTTTGATGACATCCCCAACGAATATCAGCATGCATTTTTAACTATTTTGACTATAAATTTAATCAATTACCGCTATAGTAAAGGAATTATTTATCTTTTTATAACATCGGTTAAGAATAAAATGGACTCACCTTATTCCTTAAGGTAATTTAGAACGATAATAAAAATAACATTCAAGCCAGAACATGCTGCATTGTCAAAGCCTGTTATTGGCTAAATTGTCTGGGAGCAACAGTGAAAAAAAGCCCAAATGACACTAAGCAATATAAAACAATTACTCTAGCCAACGGCTTGAGAATATTATTGGTGCATAATGCTGAGTCAAATAAGTCGGCCGCCGCGCTGGCCGTCAATGTTGGACACTTTGATGATCCTAATCACCGACAAGGCCTTGCACATTTTTTAGAACACATGCTATTTCTTGGCACTGAAAACTTTCCTGACGGCAGCGAATATCAAAAATTTATTAGTGAGCATGGTGGCAGTAATAATGCTTGGACGGCAACCGAGCATACCTGCTTTTTCTTTGATATTGGTCATCAACACTTTGACACCGCGATAGAGCGCTTTGGTGAGTTTTTCACCGCCCCTTTATTATCTGAAGAGTTTGTCAACAAAGAACGTAAAAACATTGACGCTGAATTCAAACTTAAGCTTAAAGATGATATTCGACGCCTTTATGATGTGCATAAAGAGACCATCAATCAAGCGCACCCATTTGCCAAGTTTTCAGTCGGTAGCAGTGAAACACTTGCCGATAAAGCTGGTTACAATTTACGTGATGAAGTCTGTAGTTTTTTTCAAGAAAACTATCAAGCGCATTTTATGACCTTAGTGCTAGAAGGCCCACAATCAATCGCTGAGCTGGAAAGTTTAGCCAACAGTCATTTTTCAAAAATCAAATCTAACGGCATTAGTAAATCTGAAGTTAGCCAACCACTTTATCATCCACAGCACCAACAAAAGTGGATATCGGTACAGCCGGTAAAAAACGATCAACAACTGATCATTAGTTTCGCCATGCCGAGTATCGACAAGTTATACCGTCAAAAACCTGAATCAATTCTTGCCTATTTAATCGGCCATGAAGGCCCTGGTAGTATATTATCGTTATTAAAAAGTAAACAGTGGGCGTTGGCCTTAACCGCGGGGTCAGGAATAAACGGCTCTAACTTTAAAGATTTTAATATTAGTATTTCACTATCTGAGCTCGGCGAGAAAAATATAAACGCCATTATCAGCATAGTGTTTTCATATCTAAATTTACTCAAAAAAGCACCGCTTAATGAACAATATTACCGAGAAAAAAAAGCCTTAGCTGAATTGTCATTTGCTTACCAAGAGAAACTCTCACCACTAGATTCTGTCAGCCAACTCGTCGTCAATATGCAGCATTATCCTGAGCAAGACTACATTTTCGGCGATTATGTTATGCAAGGATTAGACGAGTCTGCGTTTAAAAGTTTATTGGGTTATATGGTCGCGACAAATGTACGCATCATCGCGATTGGCAAACATGAACAAGAGCATACGTGTGTCAGTAAATGGTACCGAGTTCCTTACTCCGTCACGGATATAGCACAAGCAGAAATTGAACAGTGGCAACACGCCGACACACTAGCTGAGTTATCTTTACCCAATAAAAACCCTTACATCGTGTCTCGACCTGAATTAATTCTTGATGATTCAAGCGACAATACTCCGCTAACACCACCAAAGAGTATTTGTCAAAAAAATGGCCTAAATGTTTGGTTTAAACACGATACTAGCTTTAAAACCCCAAAAGGATACATCTACTTATCAATAGACTCGCCGGCAGTAATAGAAAGCGCTAGCACGATAGCCATGACACGTTTATTTATCGACTTGTATAGTGATGCCGTTATCGAAGAGCATTACGATGCCGAACTAGCAGGCATTCACTATCATTTGTATTCTCACCAAAGTGGCTTAACGCTGCAATTATCAGGTATCAGTACCAAGCAAGAACAGCTATTACCTTTGCTATTGGCGAGCTTAATGCAATGTAACTTTTGTAAGCAGACCTTTGAATTGTTTAAACAACAATTACTTAGCCACTGGAAGAATGCAGGAAACAGTAAATCAATTTCTCAATTATTTGCCACGCTTAGCGCGACTATGCAACCCAAAAGTCCAAGCAGCCAAACCTTAATTGAAGCACTTGAAAAGATAGAATTTAGCCAGTTTAAAAGTTTTGTACCTCGTATTTTTGAAAACACTGCGGTCGATGCGCTTATACATGGTAATTGGTCAAGGCAATCAGCTGACAAAATTATTGCTGATATTAAACAAGAATTTTCAGGTAAACTCTCACAAGCAAACCAAGTAAAAATACCTTGTATTGATATTCAAGGCCAAGGAACGTTAACGATTCCTATGGAATTACCAGAGCACGATCATGCCGCGGTGCTCTATTACCCAATGCCGAAAAAAGATCTACGAACCGTCGCATTAACCATGTTAACTAACCAGTTGCTATCACCTACATTCTTTCAAGAAATGCGGACAGAAAAACAATATGGCTATTTAGTGGGTGTCGGTTTTATCCCTATTAATCGCTATCCCGGCATAGCCTTCTATATTCAATCACCTCATACCGACGCCATCACATTAACTAAAGCTATGGATGACTTTATAACAAGAACAAGAGATTATATTGCTCACTTGCCCAATGAACATTGGCAACACTTACAATTTGGCTTGGCAAGTCAGCTGCAAGAAAAAGATACTAACCTGAGAATAAAAAGTCAGCGCTACTGGGCGGCTATTTGTAATAAAGAAGCTTCGTTCACTCAAAAGCAAAAACTAATTACAGTCATTGAAAATTTATCAATACCAGACGTTGCTGAGTTTCTCCAACAACATTTTCATGGTTCCATGACGAAAGATCGCTTGTCTTTACTAAGTTACGAAAACAAAAATCAATTATCAGCCATGAACAAAGATCTGACAATTAATAAGGATCTCAAAACTTTATTAAAAAAATGTCAAAGAAAATATTAATTTAGCCGATACATATTGATGCATGGGTAAGTGTGTTAGTGGGAGGAAGGCCATCAGACTATCGCAGCGCAGTAATAGCAAAGATTGACTTAGCTCCTTACATCATTTGTAATGAGTCATTGCACCCAATAACAATAATAATATATGGCATACCTAAGTTAAAAGTACATTATAGGTATGAGTTTCACTTTCAAAAGGTTGAGTTAGTGCTTTTGTTTTTTTATCAAAATAAATTAAATTCTAAATTTTCTCCGATTTTTGCCATCTTGGCTATATTGCTTCTGCTATTCCCCAATGGCAAAACCTTAGCCCTAGCAAATAACATCAATAAAACCTCATTAAAGTTTGAGCGCATATCAATCGCCGAAGGTTTATCGCAAAGCTACGTTTACGATATTATACAAGATAAAAATGGCTTTATATGGATTGCCACACAAGACGGTTTAAATCGTTATGACGGTAAAAATTTCGTCTATTATCGTCACAATAGTTCCAACAAAGATTCTATTGCCGACAACTTTATTCGTAAATTGTTTATTGATAATCGAGGTGTGCTGTGGATTGGCACAAATAAAGGTTTAAGTACCTATAATGAGGAATTCAATAATTTTGATAACTTTTTCCATCAAAGTAACGATAGCAATTCATTAAAAGACAATGAAATTTGGGATATTTATCAAGATCCGCAAAATGATATTTGGATTTCCACCAAAGAAGGCTTACATAAGTTTGATCAAGAAAATAAAAATTTTTCGCGGATAAGAATTCGCGGCTTTGATACCGCCTTAAAGGAAATTAAAACCATATTTCAAGATAATAACGGCAACTATTGGTTAGGAACCTATGACAAAGGTATCTTTTTAACCAACAGTACATTGTCTTCGGCGGTTTCTTTAAGCGATCAGAACAAGTGGAATTTAAAACTTAACGCGAACGCGCTTTATGACTTAAAGCTTATCGACAATCAATATTGGCTAGGCACAGATAATGGCCTCTACATTGTCTCAGAAGATTATAAGATAGTTAAACACTATACAGAAAATAGTGCTGATGTTAGCTTAAATATCTTGTCTGATAAAGTGAGAACTATTGAAAAACTTAACGATTCCGCAATTTGGTTAGGCACATTAAATGGTCTAAATAGCATTAATACGCTAACCGGTGAAGTAGAATCATATCAAAGTGTCCAACATAAAAATGCACTATCTTTTGACCTTATATTAAAAATTTATCGAGATAATGCCGGTAAGTTATGGCTAGGTACGAATGGAGGAGGAATAAATACCTTCAGCCCTATTCAATTAAAGATAAATCATGGCCTATTCAATTATACAGATTCCGAGCAAGCAGTGTATGCACTTGCTGAAACATCTGATGACACAACCTGGTTTACTACTGATAATGGTCAACTAAGTAAAGTAGAAAAAAATGGCAAAATTAGTAATGTGCAAACTATGAATAAAGGTTCTTTTAGTCATATTATTGCTGATAATAAAAACAACCTTTGGTTAAAAACAGAACCTACAAGCCCCTCTCAACCCGGAGATTTATATTACTTTGAAACTAGCACAGGCAAATTAATTGAACACCCAGAGTGGGCAAAACAATCACGGTATAGAGACACCAGTAAATTATTATTCTTAAACGAGCATTTATGGTTTATTGATAAACAAGGTCAACTATCAAATTATAATATTGAAACGGGGACATTTTTTACCTTTAAAAATGAAGCTTCACTACAGTTCACTGCTTTGACAAATGATGATAACGGTAACCTCTGGCTTGCCAGTGAAAATAATCAAATTGTAAAATTTGACACTAAAGATGAAGCATATATAACAATTACTGCTTTAAAGTCAGAAGAAGATAACTTCAAATACATTAAAAACATTTCTATATCAAAAAATTGGATTTGGCTTGGCTCTAGAGGACAAGGTATAACCTTGCTGAACCGGTTAGATTTAACAGAATTTAATATTAGCGAAACAACCGGTTTATCAAATAATTTTATTGCGGCCATAAAATTAGACAACTCAGAGAATGCATGGATATCAACTAACAAGGGTATTAGCACCATAAATCCTACTTCAAAAGTAGTGCGTACATTTAATAAAACGTTAAAGCTCTATGATAATGAATTTATTAGTGACAGTGCATTGATCACCAAAGAACAACTAGTCTATTTCGGCGGGTTGAATGGCTATCATGCCTTTTCACCACAGGATATTTTACAACTTTCACAAAACTTACCCACTCCGTATATATCGAATATTTTAGTGGCAAATAAAGAAGTTCCTGTATTAAAAAATGGCACGAATTCTTTTCACTTAAAACGAATACCTAACTTACTAAACACCTTAATTTTAGCTCATGAACAATCCCAATTTAGTATTGAGTTTATTTCTCCAAACATCAAAATGCCAAGCTACTTAAAATATCGCTATCGTCTATTAGGCTGGGAAGATAAATGGATTGATGCCGGTAAAAACAACCTACGAGCTACCTACACTAACTTAAGTCCTGGTGATTATGCTTTTGAAGTACAAGCTTATGATTTACAAAATAATCAAGAAAGTGCAATAAAAACGCTTAACCTGACAATAATGCCGCCTTGGTGGTTATCTCGCAGTGCAATATTGGTTTACAGTCTAATTACGCTATTAATTATTGCTTATATCCTTCAACAAATGCGCCATAAACGCCTCTATCATTTACAGATAAAATTAAGTGAAGAACGCCTTAAACTGTCACTTTGGGGAAGCGGCGATGAGATGTGGGATTGGAATATCAAAAAAGGCAAAATATATCGCTCGAACATCTGGGGTATTTTAGAATTCCCACAAGACGGTAAGCGCAATGTTGGCGCCGATCAAACCAATATTCATCAGCAAGATATACCGCGAGTACGTGAAGCATTAAATCAGCATTTTGAAGATAGCAGCCAGCATTTCGAGGCGACCTATCGGGTAAAAGACAAAGACGATAAGTGGATTTGGGTACTCGATCGCGGAAAAATTGTCGAACGCGATGAAAAAGATAAACCTAGTCGAATGACAGGGACCCTAAAAGATATTAGTCAAATAAAGCGTGCGGATGAACGCTTAAAGCTCTTTGCTAAGTGTATCGAGAATATTTCTGATGCTATCGTTATTTACGATCGCCAATTCACCGTTGTTGATGTCAATAAAGCTTTTCAGCGTATTACCGGGAAAACTAAGCTGCAAATGCGTGGCACCTTACTTAAATTTGAGCAATACCCTGAGAGTTTTAATCAAAATGTTAAGAAACACTTAATCACCAAAGGCAATTGGCATGGTGAAATAGAAAGTTTACGTGATAACGGCGCACTCTACTTAACCGATCTCAATATTGATATTATTAAAGACGAAAATGGCAATATCTCACATTTTGTTGGTGTTTTTTCTGATATCACCAAACGTAAGCAAACAGAAGCTGAATTAAGAAAGCTTGCCAATACCGATACCTTAACGGGATTACCAAACCGATCTTATTTTCAGGCAAACCAACAACGTTTAGTGAAAAATAAAATTCATCATGCTTTGTTAGTGTTTGACTTAGATAACTTTAAAAAAGTGAATGACTCACTGGGTCACGAAGTCGGCGATGTATTACTATGTAAAGTTGCCGAACGCATAAGAACGCTTGGGCGTAATCAAGACACTGTTTATCGTTTAGGTGGTGATGAATTTAGTTTAGTTGTTGAGAATACAAATGACATACATACCATCACTAGCATCGCTAAAGAAGTATTAGAGTCAATTGCACTGCCACTGAGATTAAAAAGCCAAGAAATTGTACTTTATAGCAGTATAGGTATCGTACTTTATCCCGAAGATGGCGCAAGTCCCCAAGAATTACTTAGAAATGCCGATACCGCTATGTATCACGCGAAGAATTCTGGCGGCAATAAGTATCAGTTTTTCAGTGACTCAATGAATAAAACAGCGGTTAAGCGCTTACAAATAGAAAATTTAATTAGGCACGGTTTAAAAGAAGACTTCTTTTCAGTTTTTTATCAACCTAAGATTGAAATTGCTACAGGTAAAATAGCTGGTATGGAAGCACTGGTACGCTTTGAAACACCCAGTAAAGGTATTATAAGCCCGGTAGTTTTCATCCCAGTATCAGAAGAAACAGGGCAAATAATCGACATCGGTGAAGTGGTATTACGCAAGGCTTGCTTTGCCACCAAAAAATGGGTTGACGCAGGGCTTTTTGAAGGTCGCATCGCGGTAAATTTATCAGCCGTACAGTTTACCCAACCCAATTTAGTCGCCATGATAGCGAGCATTTTAAAAGAAAGTAAATTAGCGGCGAAATACCTCGAGTTAGAAATAACTGAAGGTACGGTAATGGACTCCCCACAAAAAGCGATTGATACCATGTTGCAAATTCGCGCTATGGGCATTCATTTATCGTTAGATGATTTTGGTACCGGTTATTCATCGCTGGCTTATTTGAAAAAGTTCCCTCTCAATACCTTGAAAATTGACAAGGCTTTCGTTGATGATATTGAAACCTCTGAACAAGGCCGAAATATGGTCGCCACCATAGTTACCATTGCTCATAATCTAGGTATGCAAGTTGTCGCTGAGGGTGTTGAAACCAATCAACAATTAAGCTTTCTTTCTGGTTTACGCTGCGAACAATTACAAGGTTACCTGTATAGTAAACCGTTACCTGAAAATGATTTCCAAAAATATTTACTGTCATTTCAAATCACTAATAAATCAACATCTTTTGGTAGAACTGCCATTTAATCAGTGTCGATTTTCTGGCACTTCCCTCGCCTTATAAACGCTAAGCTCTAAGCCTTAGAAACAAAGGCTTAGCACTTATGGCACGCTTTTAGCTTATATCTTATTGAATTTCAAAATAATCTTAATAAGGAAATAGCATGCTTAGTTCACTCATTCTTTCTTTGGCAATGTCAGCAGCACCTGTAGAATCAAACATAACTGAATACAACGTTGAAGAAGCCGGCACTCGTCGTACTCAAGTTCGCATTGACCAACAAAAATTAAATGTTGATGCAGCGGGTACTCGTCGTACTCAAGTTCGTATTGATCAGCAAAAACTGGATGTTGATGCAGCGGGCACTCGTCGTACTCAAGTTCGTATTGATCAGCAAAAACTAGATATTGATGCAGCAGGCACTCGTCGTACTCAAGTTCGTATTAATCAGCAAAAACTAGATGTTGATGCTGCAGGCACGCGTCGTACTCAAGTTCGTATCTAGGAGGCGTTATGATTAACTTAATTAAATCACTATTTATTACAGAACAAATGGAAAATACCATAGCTGCCAGTATTGAAATTAAAGAAATGCCAGCAAGCACTTGGTGGAATTAAGCTCTTACAACAATTTAAGAGCTTAAAAAGAGAAATGGACACTTCGCTACAAGGAAGTTAGCGTCTTTATCTCAGAGGCTATATCAAAGTAACAGGGACGAATTATATTATTATGCTGAGAATAACAAGCAATCAAAACCAAAACGCTGATAAACCTTTACGCGTTTCTTCATACAAAACATTGGCCAGATCAATGGGCCGAACATTAAACCTGCCGTTGCCCAACGCTTAGCGCCGAGTCCGCTACTAATCGCCTGACAATAAAAAAATAAAGAAAAAACAACACCTAATATTGCGATAAGTAATACAATCACACGTTACCTACTTGTAAATTAACATTAAAAAATATAAAAATAACCAGATGTGCTCATGTTAACAAGTTTAGAGTATTTGTTCAAAAAGTATATTTTAAAAGTATAAAAAAGAGGCAATAAATTGCCCCTTTGATTTACTAATTTTTGCCGTAGCGCCGGCAATAAATTACCAAAAATTTCTCTGCGCTACATCCGTTTCTATATTATGAGTAAAAGCTCTCACCTTGCTCTGCCATTTTCACTAAAGCATCACACGGAGCAAATCGCTCGCCAAACTCTGCTTGCCACTGTGTTAATTTACTGACCATTGTTGCTGCTCCCACTTTATCCATATATTGAAATGGTCCACCAAGGAATGGCGGAAAGCCGATACCGAAAATTGCGCCAATATCACCATCTCGAGCATTACGAATAATTTCTTCGTCCAGACAACGAGCAGCTTCATTTAACATCATATAAACGCAACGTTCAGCCTGTTCGTCAGTAACCGCTTTATTGCTTACTTGCAGTCCTAACAAGCTATAAACACTTTCATCGACTAATTTTTTCTTGCTCTTGGTATTATATTGATAGAAACCTTTTTTAGCTTTCTTACCTAAACGACCATCATCAATAAGTTTCGAAAATGCCGCTGGTGGCGCAAATCGTTCACCTAATTCTGCTTGTAAGATAGGGCCTATTTTAGAGCCAACATCAATTCCCACTTCATCTAGCAACTGCATAGGACCCACTGGAAAACCAAATTTCACCATGGCTTTATCAAGCGCTTCAATAGAACAACCTTCGAGTAGTAATATCGCAGCTTCATTCATGTAAGGCGCTAAAATACGGTTAACATAAAAGCCCGCTTTATCTTTAACCACAATGGGCGTTTTACCTTGCTTCTTAGCAAACGCCACTGTCGTTGAAATGGTTTGATCCGATGTTTTATCGTGAGCAATAATTTCAGCTAACGGCATTTTATCGACTGGAGAAAAGTAGTGTAGACCGATCACATTTTCAGGACGTTGTGCTTTTTCTGCAATTTGACCAATAGGCAAGCTAGAGGTGTTGCTGGCAAAAATTGTACTTTCCTGACAATGGCTTTCAATGTCTGCCACCATATTTTGCTTTAAGGTTAAGTCTTCAAATACCGCTTCAACAACGATATCAACATTGTTGAAACCACTATATTGAGTTGTACCCGTTATCAAGGCTAATTGACTCTGCATCTCACTATGACGCATAAAGCGTCGCTTAACTTTTTTGTTTAATAAGTCATAGCCATATTTCAGAGCGTAACTAATACCTTGATGTGAGATATCTTTTATTCTCACAGGCAACTTAGCTTTAGTCGCGGTAACAAAAGCAATACCGCCGCCCATTAAACCACCACCAAGAACAGCTGCATGACTAATTTTATCAGGTTCAACACCCTCTACGCCCTGCTCTTTTTTCATATCAGTTGTAGCAAAAAACAACTGTCGAAGCTGAGCCGACACATCTGACATCACTAACTGCCCAAAATGCTCTGCTTCTACTTGGTAACCTTTCGAAGGTGCTTGCTCTACCCCCGTACGAATGCAGTCAATAATTTTTAACGGTGCAGGATAATTGCCTTTAGTTTTACCTAATACCGTTTTTGTTGCTTGATTAAATAAAATGCTACGACCTAAGCCATTGCCTTCAAGCAGTTTATCCATAAACGATAACTGACGGGCTTTAGGCTTTACCTTACCAGAAAGCGCTAACTGCTCAGCCGTCGCCAGTAAGACACTGTTAGGTACCACATCACTGACTAAACCAGCTTTTAATGCTTGCTTCGCGCGCAGTTGCTTACCCGTTAGCATCATATCTAATGATTTTTGAATACCGACACGCTTTGGTAAGCGTTGGGTACCACCACCGCCTGGCAGCAAACCTAATTGCACCTCAGGTAAACCCAAGGCTGTTTTAGGGCTATCGCTACAAACAATGGCATGACACGCCATAGCCAGCTCTAATCCACCACCTAAACAAGCACCATGAACAGCAGCTACCACCGGAATTGATAGGTTCTCTAGCTGATCAAAAATCATTTGTCCTTGGCGCGACAATGCCGTTGCTTCGGCAGCAGAAGTACAGCCTGCTAACATGTGTACATCAGCACCAGCGACAAAAGAGTCCGCTTTGCCACTTGCTAGCACTAAACCAACAATGGCTTTATCTTCACGTATTTCTTTTAATATCTCAGCAATTTCATCGGAGAATTCAGCCTTTAGGGTATTCATGGAATCACCTTTTACATCCATGATCAAATGGGCAATGCCATTTTCTTGACGCACCAAACTAAAGGTATTATTTTGTTCTTGTTGTGTTATTTCAGTTACATCAGTCATTAATCTGTCTCCACAATCATAGCCGCACCTAAACCACCTGCAGCACAGGCAGTAGTCAAACCAACACCACCACCACGACGATTTAATTCATTTAGTGTTTGTACAATCAAGCGCGTGCCGGTTGCAGCAAAAGGATGGCCATAAGCTAGTGAACCACCCATGACATTAAACTTGTCCATATCAATTTCACCAATCGCTTTATCTCGGCCAAGATGCGTGCGAGCAAACTTGTTACTGCCAAACATTTTAACATTGGCAAGTGCTTGTGCAGCAAAAGCCTCATGCATTTCAATTAAGTCTAAATCCGCTAAGTTCATTCCGGCACGTTGTAAGGCGATTGGCGAGGCAAAACTAGGTCCCATCAACATATCTTCCCAAACATCAATAGCAGCAAAGCCATAACTACGAATGTAGCCTAATGGCTTATAACCTAATTCTTTTGCTCGACCTTCACGCATCATTAAAATAGCAGAAGCACCATCAGTTAAGGGCGTACTTGTCGCGGCAGTTACCGTACCGTGTTTACGATCAAAAACTGGACGTAGTTTTGCGTAACTAGCAAGTTCTGAGTTTTCACGAATACAGTTATCTTTTGATATAAATGTTTTATAAGGTTCGCTATGAGCAGTCATTACCTCACCGTCAAGCTTGCCTTCCTGCCAACTTTTTGTCGCTAAGGTATGTGAGCGATGCGCGAGTGCGTCTTGTTCTTCGCGAGTGATACCATGGGTTTTTGCCATTTGCTCAGCCGTTTGCCCCATTGACAAGCCAGTAGAGTATTCTGCAACCGCCGGAGGAACCGGTAATATATCTTTAAATTTAAGTTGACGAATCAACGCCATTTTAGCACCAAATGAACGGGCTTTACTTAAATCAAGCAAAGTGCGGGCGAATTTCTTTGACACGCCAACAGGAGCAACTGATGTTGAATCCGCGCCGCCAGCAACACCTACGTCAACAAAGCCAGCCATGATAGATTCAGCAATATTAACCGTTGATTGGAAACTCGTCGCACATGCTCTAGATACACTATAAGCATCAGTATGAATGTTCATACCCGTGCCTAAAACAATTTCACGAGCAATGTTTGGTGCTTCCGGCATTTGCACAACTTGGCCAAAAACAAGCTGGTCAATAATTTTAGGATCAACATCATGCTTTTTTAGTAATTCGTTGACGACTATTTTTCCTAAATCGACCGCAGGTACACCATGAAAAGCCGTTGCTTGCTTAGCAAAAGGTGTACGTAATCCAGCAACAACTGCAATACGCTCCCCACTGCCGGTAATTAGTTTTGATTTTGTCATTTTTGTTTCCATATTGTGGCAATACTCAAGAGGTCTGACCTCTTAGGGTTTAAGATAATTCTAACGATAAATAGAAATAATTCAATGTTTAGCTGACAAAAATTAAGCAAATACATGCCAAGGCATTAAAAAGCTAAAGAAAAGCGCGACAATTTTGTCATTATGGTTGTTTTTTTTAAAGCTGAACCTTATATCAATTTATGGGTCAGACCTGCTGACTTAAATTTCACAATCAATAAGAACGATAAACTATGGCTATTGAACATTTTTCCTCATTAAAAGAACATTTATCTTCACAAATTATTGGACAGCATGCGCTGGTCGAAAATTTACTCATTGCGCTTTTAGCAAATGGTCATCTTATTGTAGAAGGTCCTCCGGGTTTAGCAAAAACGCGAGCGGTCAACGCCTTAGCACAAGGATTAGAGGCTGACTTTCATCGCGTGCAATTCACCCCTGACTTATTGCCAGCAGATTTAACCGGTACCGATATTTATCGACCTGAAGATGGCACCTTTGTTTTTCAACCAGGTCCACTATTTCGTAATTTAGTACTCGCTGATGAAATCAACCGTGCGCCAGCTAAAGTGCAATCGGCATTACTAGAAGCCATGGCAGAAGGCCAAATTACTGTTGGCAGAAATACCTATCCATTGCCTGAACTATTTTTGGTTATGGCGACACAAAACCCCATAGAGCAAGAAGGTACTTATCCGCTACCTGAAGCTCAACTCGATCGCTTTCTAATGCATGTTGAAATTGATTACCCTGATGCCGCCAGCGAATTAGAAATTTTAAAACTTAATCGTGGTGAAGCGCTAAAAGTAACAAAGAAAACCGTTAAAGAAATCACCCAAGATGATATTTTCGCAGCTCGCGAGCAAGTAATGAAAATTCACATGGCACCAGCAGTAGAAAATTATATCGTTGACTTGATCATGGCAACACGTAATCCCGAAAAATACGATGATAAGTTAAAGCAATGGCTTGCTTATGGCGCAAGTCCGCGTGCCACAATCGCACTAGATCGCTGTGCACGTGCGAGAGCATGGCTAAATAATCGCGAATTTGTTAGCCCAGAAGACGTACAAGCGGTTTTTCATAACGTATTGCGCCATCGCGTCTTAATGACTTATCAAGCAGAGGCTGAAGGTATCAGTAGTAATCAACTACTTGATCATATACTCAGTTTAGTGGCTGTTGCCTAAGCGCCAGATACCGTTATGTGGTTTAATCAAAAAAAATCAACCGAGCAAAATAATCCGCAAGTTTTACTTGATGAACTAGTTAGCAATGGTATCGACTTATCCATTGAAGAGCTGATTCGCTATCAAACAAAAAGCTCGCTCATTAATTTAGCCGCGTCGAAAAGCTTACATGGAAAAATGTCAGGCAACTACCTCGCCCGAAGTAAAGGCCGAGGTATGGAGTTTGATGAAGTTCGCCATTATCAAAATGGTGATGATATTAGAGCGATTGATTGGCGGGTAACGGCCAGAACCGGCAAAACTCACACCAAGCTATTTCGTGAAGAAGTTGAACGCCCAGTGCTTATTGCTACCGATTTAAGTGCTAGCCTATTTTTTGGCAGTCGCTTACTTTTTAAATCAGTACAAGCAGCTCATGTTGCTGCGCTAGTCGCTTGGCATGCAAAATCACGTGGCGATCGCATCGGTGGTGTGGTTTTTAATCAACATGCACATACTGAGTTAAAACCGCGCAGCAGACAGCAAGGGGTATTACATTACTTGCATGCGCTGGTGAAAAGTCATGCTACTTCGGCGATTGAATCAAGCGAACCATTAGATCATCAACAAGCCAAACTAGCGTTCGAGCAAAATTGTGCCCGTTTACGCCAACTCGCTAAACCCGGTAGCTTAGTGTATTTGATCACCGATGCATTTAATCTAACCGACGAAGCAGTGCGCCACTTAGCCAATGTCAGTCAGCATTGTGAGTTAGTGGTGTGTTTAATTAGTGATCCTTTAGAGCAGCAATTACCCGATAGCGCAGTAAAAATCAGTGTAACGATTACCAGTGGTGAAAATGGTGATAACAACGAACGTCAACAGCTGGTACTGGGCGATAAAGCATTAGCTGAAAAATATCACCAACAGGCGATAAACTTGAGCAACACCATGGAACAAAAATTAACTAAAGCAGGCGCTCGCCTACTGCATTTTTGTGCCAGCGAAGCACTGGAAACTCAATTACATCGAGGAGTAGCCTCATGGATCCGCTAGCGCAATTAAGAGATATTCATTTAACTGCCGAGATAAATAATTACCCTGTCGCGCCAGGTTGGTGGCTGTTAGCTGTTATCTTGCTCGCCTTAGTTATTTATGGCTTAGTAAAGTGCCGACAATACCTTGTTAAGCGTAAGCATAAGAAAGCAGCGCTAACACAGCTATCACCCAAGGCAGAAATTGGCACTATTGTCGCGTTATTAAAATGGGCTGCCTTACAGTATTTTCCGCGTCAAGCAGTGGCAAATTTAACTGGGCATGAATTTAAAAACTTTTTAGTTGCAAGCTTGCCCGTTAAGTATCAAGAGACCTTTACTAAGCTCAGTGGCCAATACTTTATCTCGGCTTACGAAGAACAGACAACAAGTCAATCATCAGCAGAATTCCATCAAGCGGCAAAGTTATGGTTAACTCATGCCTTACCGCCACAGCAAAACTTAACAACCGAGTCTGTTTCATCGGCTATTGCTGCCGAGACTTCAGAGCACAGCGAGCAAGCTAAAGTTACTGTAGACAAACGGGTTGATGACAATGACGGAGTGAAATCATGATTCATTTTGATTTTATTTGGGCGCTAATCGCCCTGCCTCTACCTTTACTTATTTATTGGTTACCCGCTAAAAAACAAGTGCAAGCTGCTCCGCTGAGAATGCCAACGATAATTAAAGGCGTACAAAGCGAAGATTTTGCCCCAGAAAAGAAAAAAAGCTCATTATTAGTGTTAAGCCTTATTTGGTTGTTAGTGGTGCTGGCCAGCACACAACCGCAATGGCTCGGTGAAGCGGTAAATGTGCCGACTGAGGGCCGCGAAATGATGATTGCGGTTGACTTATCAGGCAGTATGCAAGTAGAAGATATGGCCCTCAACGGCCGCAGTGTCAACCGTCTTGATATGTTAAAAGTGTTACTTGGTGAATTTATTGAACGACGCAATGGCGATAGATTGGGCTTGATCCTCTTTGGTGATGATGCCTACATGCAAACGCCAATGACTTTTGATCGTAAAACTGTGCAACAAATGCTCGATGAAACCGTATTAGGTTTAGTCGGTAAGCAAACGGCTATCGGTGATGCTATCGCACTTGCGGTTAAACGCTTTGACGAAAAGAAAGAGTCAAACCGGGTCTTATTATTACTGACTGATGGCCAAAATACCGCGGGAAAAATCACTCCTGATCAAGCGCTGGAATTGGCGGTAGCAAAGTATATCACCATCTATTCAATTGGTATCGGTGCTGATGTGATGGTGCAAAATTCATTATTTGGCGCGCGACGCGTAAACCCTTCAAGTGAGCTTGATGAAGAATCTTTACAGCGACTTGCCGATGAAACCGGTGGTTATTATTTCCGTGCCCGAGCCAGTGAGGACATGAGCAAAATTTACCAATTATTAGACGAACTTGAACCGGTAGAACAAGAGCAGCAACAAATGCGACCATTAACCGCACTATATTACTGGCCTCTCGGTCTAGCACTATTGATCAGTTTAATGACCTTGCTAAGCAAAACAATTTTCAGTGGCAGTTTTCTCGCAACAAGCAATAACACAGCTGGGGTGAAACATTAATATGGCTGACTTTCACTTTATTCGCCCACTATGGCTAATCGCTATTATTATTTTAGTGTTAATGCTTTGGCTGCTAAAAAAATTACGTGTTAAGCAATCTGGTTGGCAACAGCTTTTACCACCACACTTAGCCAAAGTGTTAGTGCAAGGTAATACTAAGGCTAAGTCGACATCGTTAGCACTGCCGTTTTTAATTGGTTTACTGGCAATTTTAGCGATGGCCGGACCCAGTTGGCAAAAACTGCCACAGCCAGTATATCAAGTAGCGCAGGGATCTGTGTTAATCATGGATATGTCGTACTCAATGTATGCCACCGACGTAGCGCCCAATCGTTTGACGCGTGCCCGCTATAAAGCAATAGATTTACTCGACAGCATTAAAGATGGAGAGGTAGGTTTAATTGCTTATGCCGGCGATGCATTTAGCATCAGTCCGTTAACCGACGATAGTAATAATATAAAACTATTATTACCGTCTCTAAGCCCAGAATTGATGCCGGCACTTGGTAGTAACCCTTTGGCAGCATTGGCGCTAGCAGATGAAATGTTAGTTAATGCTGGCCATAACACCGGCGATATTTATTGGTTTACTGACGGTATCGATACTATCGATATTCAAGACATAAACCAGTGGTCACGTGAGCACCCTTACCGACTTAATATTCTGGGTGTGGGTACAAAAACAGGCGCGCCTATTAAACTCAGTAACGGCGAATTAATGAAAGATGACAATGGTGCGATTATTGTCCCTAAGTTAACTGAGCAATATTTAAAAGGGCTTGCTAAACGTGGCAACGGAAACTACACCACGTTAACCCATAATAATAAGGATATTGAACGACTAACATCCCAACCACGGGTTACCGATACAGAAAAAACTAGAGAAAGTGACAATACCGGTGATCAATGGCAAGAGTTTGGCCCTTACCTATTGTTACTGGTTCTACCTATGCTATTAGTTTACTTTAGGCGCGGTGCGCTTATGGTGACTTTGCCATTCGCCTTAATGCTTATCCCGCAAAACAAAGCCCAAGCGAATGTATGGCAAGATTTATGGAAAACTAAAGACCAACAAGGCCAAGCCCATTTTAACAAAGAACAATACCAACAAGCGGCTGAACAATTTAACGACCCACTTTGGCAAGGCAGCGCACTTTATAAGGCCGGTGAATTCGAACAAGCCTTAACTGCTTTTCAAAAAGAGAGTACGGCTGATGCGCTATTTAACCAAGGTAACGCCCTGGCTAAATTACAACGAATTGATGAAGCCATAGAGGCCTATAGTCAAGCATTGCAGCGCGATCCAAACTTAGTTGATGCCCAAGAGAATAAAGCGATTCTTGAACAGTTGAAGCAGCAACAAGAAAACCAAGAGCAACAATCTGGTGACGATCAGCAACAACAAGAGCAGCAAAACGAAAATCAAGAACAATCAGGTGAAAACCAAGAAAGCCAAAGCCAAGATCAGCAAGGTCAAAACGGCGAAAACAAGAATAGTGAGCAACAGCAAGATCAACAAAACCCAGAACAACAAGACCCATCACAGCAAGGTGATTCATCTCAAGAAGATAGCGATCAGCAGCAAGAGCAAAACGAGCAACAGCAAGCTGAAAGTGATAAGCAAGACGAAACAGAACAGCAGCAAGCCAAAGATGCTCAACAAGCAGAAAATGCTGAAGAGTCAACTGATGAGCAAAGCGCGCAAGCACAAGCATTAGCAGAACAATTAGCCAAAGAAACTGAACAGAAACATCAACAGCTACTCAATAAAGTCACTGATGACCCTTATATGTTATTAAGAAATAAAATGCAGTTAGAGTATCAAAAACGTCGTCAAGACCGTCGAAATGTAGGAGTTAAGAAAAAGTGGTAAGAGTAATAATTTCTTTGTTAGCTATTTTATTCTCACTTAATAGTTACGCATTAACCAAGGTCAACGCAACGGTTGATAAAAACCCTGTTGTGGTTAACGAGTCATTAATATTGACCGTTGTCGCTGATGACGATGTCGATAGTAACGCCTTAAACACCTCGGCACTATTGAGTGACTTTATTGTCGGCCGTACCTCGGTTAGCTCACAAACCAGTATGGTGAATTTTAACACCACACGAACAACAACCTGGACTACGGTTTTAATACCACGAAAATCAGGCGAGCTGCTCATTCCTGCCTTTGATATTAGCGGCGTAAAAACCCAAGCTATCGCAATTAAAGCACTGGAAGCAGACACCTCATCGGCTGCCAGTCAGCAAGATTTATTTATCACAACCCAAGTGTCTGCAACAGACATCTACGTTCAGCAGCAAATTACCTTGAAAGTTAAATTGCATTTTGCCGCGGAATTAAAGCGAGGTAGTTTGACCGAGCCAACATTAACTGGTGCTAATATCCTTCAGATAGGTAAAGATAAAGAGTCAGATAGCATTATCAAAGGTAAGCGGTATCGTGTTATTGAGCGCGTCTATGCCATTAGTCCGCAGCAAAGTGGTGAGGTGATATTAAAATCACCGATTTTTTCTGGTGAGATCATCATGCCTTCATCAAGACGGTCTAATTTTTTAAGTTTTGCCGATACTAAGCCGGTGAGTGTTATCGGTGATGACATCCCATTAACGATCAAAGCGATACCCACACAAATTAATGGCGCATGGTTACCGAGTGAGCTATTAGCTTTACATCAAGAATGGCAACCAGATCCAAAACAATTTAAAGTCGGCGAGCCTATTACGCGTACCATTACGCTAACTGCAGCGGGTCTGTCAGAAGAGCAATTGCCCGAAATTAACTTAACCGTGCCTCAAGGACTGAAAGTTTACCCTGATCAAGCTGAACTGCATACAGGTTTAAACAATGAGCGTCTAGTCAGTCAAAAAGTGGTCAATTTTGCTATCGTCGCCAGCCAAGCGGGTGAATATCAGTTGCCTGAAATTACGATAAATTGGTGGAATACCGTCACTAATAAAGCAGAAATAGCTAAAATCCCGGGTCAGAACATTACCATACTAGCCAACCCCGACTTAGCACCAGTAACACCAATAACACCGCTAAAATCATCAACGGCTAACACTGAGCAATCGACACCAGCAGCTAAAGTCGAAACCGTGATAATTCAACAAAACACGGTTTGGCAATGGCTGTTTTTAGCCTTGTGGTTATTAACATTACTTGCTTGGTATCTATCAGCTAAGCGCCCGTTTAAGTCAAAGCCTTTATCGAGTATGCGTAACGCTAAAGTCAACAACTCACACCTTGAGTTATTGGCTGCATGTAAACAAAATGATGGCGAGTCGGCATTGTCGTGCATACTACCATGGGCGCAATCGCAAGTATTAGGTACTAAACAAAGTGATTCACCAACAACGCTAGACGCAATACATGGTTACTTTAACGACCAAGCATTGTCTGACGCTATTATTGAATTACAACAAAGTTATTACGGCAAAAACCCTAGCCAATGGTCAGGCAACAATTTACTTCAGGCCATACAAGCCTTAGATAAAAAAAATAGTCGTCAATCACAATCACCTGCTATTGGCTTAAATCCCTAACGCTTATATAAGAGCACACAGGGCTATGACAAACTATGCCAAGTAAAACTAGGCATAGTTTGTATCACAATACCTTTTTACAAAAACGATTAAAGCTTCATTACCACCAACCAACGTCAGAGCACCTTCAAGGCTGAATATAATTTCTGTTAACTATCAAGCAGTCATTCACGCTATAATTTATTTATCTAAAAATTTGCCTTAGTGCGAAATAATATCACAAAGCCTCAGGTCTCTTACAACATGGCAACAAAACAAGTTAGATACGAAGCACTCGTTAAAGCATTACATGCTGATTTATATCGGTATGGCTATTGGCTATGTCACGATAAACATATTGCTGAAGACTTAGTGCAAGAAACATTTCTCCGCGCATGGCGTGCACTTGATTCATTGAAAGATGAAAAGGCCGCTAAGTCATGGTTAATTACCATTCTTCGCCGAGAAAATGCTCGTCGCTTTGAGCGTAAGCGTTTTGACATGAGCGAATACGAAGAAGCGACAATTACCGATGTTAAAGCAACCAGTAATGAACAGGAAATTGAAAACTATTGGTTACGAGAAAAAATAGCGCAAATGCCTGAAGAGTATCGAGAGCCGCTAGTGCTACAAGTCATTGGTGGTTTCAGCGGTGAAGAAATTGCTAGCATGTTGTCATTAAACAAAAATACCGTGATGACACGATTATTTCGTGCTCGCAATCAGTTGAAAGAGGCCGTAGACAACGAGCCAACATTAAGAGGTCTACACAATGGATGATTTGCAAGTAAGACGTAGCATATTATCAGATCCAAAAGGTCGTGATGATGCATTAAATGAAGCCATCAAAAATGACATTGCAAAACAAAAATTCGTACAAGAAATTGATGCATTAGATGATAAAATTGCGCAAGCAATGAATATTCCTGTACCTGATGGTTTATATGACAAGCTGATCCTACGCCAAACATTAGCTAGCCATCAGCAACAAAAAAGTAAAACACGTGTTCGCTTAGCGATGGCGGCTTCTGTCGCATTTGTGATGGGGTTAACCGTTAACTTTATGATGTTTTCGAGCACCTATAAAAATTTAGGTGACTATGCCATTGCCCATGTTAATCATGAGGCATCCCACTTTTCGAATAATGGCCAACCAACGGTAACATTGGCATCATTAAACGATAAAATGGCAGCATTTAAAGGCAGTTTCAATAGTACCTTTGGTACGCTAATGTTCGCTGATTATTGTCATTTTGACGGCAGTAAAAGCTTGCATTTAGTGTTTCAAGGTCAATCAAGTCCGGTGAATGTTTTTATTTTACCTGATGATAAAGATATTGAATTTGTTGCTAACTTTGCCAACGATAAACTACAAGGTCGTTCGTTAAATTTTAATCACTCCAATATCATTGTTGTCGGTGATAAAAAAGAGCCAATACAGCAATGGCAAGATCGGGTTAAGAAAAGTATTACTTGGTCAATTTAGTTATGAATAAAACAAATTAGTGTAGCCTATACAAGCTTATATTCGTCGACATTAAAGCATAGCTTAACGCTATGGTTTTAGATGTAAGAACAATAAGACCTCGCAAACTATCATTTATATTTTGAGCATAAAAAAGTCGTTAATGATTCATTAACGACTTTTTTGTATCACAAATAAAACTTTTTACACTTTGCTTTTGAGCCATTTTTGAATCAAAGCTTGGTAGCGTTTACATTGTTTTATAATTAGTGCTTAGCTGCAACCTGATCAAATAATGCCTCTAATTCCGGCTGCTCTTTTGCAGTTAATCGACTCACTAAAATAATCGCAATACTTGCCATAATAAAGCCCGGTACTATTTCATACATTACGGAACTTAACGATTCACCATCAATGGTAATTGGGGCGTATATCCAAACTAAAACGGTAATAGCTCCAGTTAACATACCGGCTAACGCGCCATGACGGTTCATCTTCTTCCAATAAAGGCTCATGATAACCAAAGGTCCAAATGCAGCGCCGAAACCAGCCCAAGCATTACTAACTAAGGTTAAAATTGAACTCTCTCTATCATAGGCAAGAAAAACAGCAACCATAGCTACTAGTGCTACCGACAAACGCCCAACAAAAACTAATTGCTGATCTGTGGCGTTTTTATTAAGAAACGCTTGATAGAAATCGCCAGTTAATGAACTCGATGTTACCAATAATTGTGAAGATATCGTACTCATAATCGCAGCAAGTATCGCCGCTAATAAAAAGCCGGCAATTAATGGATGAAACAGCAATTGTGATAGCACAATAAATATAGTTTCGGCATCACCAAGTACTAGGCCTGTATTTGCAACATAAGCCGCGCCAGCAAAACCTGTTGCCATAGCACCGACCAGCGCTACTATCATCCAGCTCATACCAATTCTTCGTGCTTTTGGTAAATCTTCTACCGAACGAATAGCCATGAACCGAACAATAATATGTGGTTGACCAAAATAACCTAAACCCCATGCCATCGCAGAAATTATCGCGAGGATACCGACATTATTAAATACGTTCAGCATATCAGGGTTGAGTTGTTCAATACTGGTAAACATCGCATCAGTACCACCAATTTCATTGATAGCCACGATCGGAACTAAAACTAAGGCGATAAACATAATACAGCCTTGAACAAAATCGGTAAGACTGACCGCTAAGAAGCCACCAAATAAGGTATATAAAACGACAACGCCAGCTGTAATATATAAACCCGATTCATAACTGAGGCCAAACGAACTTTCAAACAACTTACCGCCAGCAACAATGCCAGATGAAGTATATAAGGTGAAAAATAAGATAATAACAATAGAGGAAGCGATGCGAAGTTTGCGGGTATGATCTGCAAACCGGTTTTCAAAAAAGTCAGGTAAGGTAATCGAATCATTGGCAACTTCGGTATAGGTTCTTAACCTCGGCGCTACAATGATGTAATTTAAATACGCACCAAATGCTAACCCTAAAGAAATCCAAACACTACTGAGACCCGTTGTATACATCAGACCAGGAACCCCCATCAGCATCCAACCACTCATATCTGAAGCCCCAGCAGAAAGTGCTGTTACCCCAGGGCCCAAACTGCGCCCGCCAAGCATAAAACCGGAAACATCACTGGTTGACTTTCTATAGGCATAGATACCTATTCCTAACATAACTACAAAATATAGCGCTAATGAAATCATTGTTCCAACAGCCATTTAACCTCCAAAAAAACGATTATACCAAGCAAACAAATTTAACATGAATAGTTCGCTCGGTGTGCAAACTGTTCAAATAAATTTCCTTATCGACATTAATTGAACTTGAAGTGGAATAATATGCAGAGTTAATAGCGCTTTCCATGTTTTTTCGCGAGTAATAATATTTATTTGTGTTATAAATAAGAAGGCTAATGTTAAAATTAACCTTACCGTAAAGTATTGCCAGTAATAATAATAAAAATATCTGTTATAAAATCGGATTAATCGGGAATTTGTATGCACTTTTATGCGGCTAGGCAGCCAATTTTAGATAAAGAAAAAAAACTATTTGCCTATGAACTATTGTTTCGAGATAGCATCATCAATGTCTTTCCAGACATTGATGCTGACGAAGCAACAACTAAAATGATAGAAGCGAGTAATTTTAACCTTGGCATTAGTGAGTTTACCGGTAACAAACCAGCTTTCATTAATTTCACCTTAGAAACGCTCATCCAAGGATACCCAGAAACCTTAACGACCGAAGAAGTTGTTGTCGAAATTTTAGAAACCGTAAAGCCCGGTAAAAAATTATTATCAATATGCAAAGATTTAAATGAAAAAGGTTATACCATCGCCTTAGATGATTATATTCATCAATCGGTTTGGCAGCACTTTTACCCTTTTATTCATATTATTAAAATCGACTGGCAAGACACCTCGCTAGAGACCATAAAAGCGGTAAAAGTAGCCATTAAAGACTTTCCTCATATAAAATTACTGGCGGAAAAAGTCGAAACCTATGAAGAATATAACCAAGCACTAGAATTAGATTTTGAACTATTTCAAGGCTTTTTTTTCGCCAAACCGGAAATGGTAAAAACTAAAAGTCTCTCGCCGTCACAAATGGCAATGGCAGAGTTACTTTATGAAACTTCAAAAAAAGATTTAGATTTGGCGAGCATCACCTCAGTATTTGAACGTGATATAACGTTGTCATATAAACTGCTACGTTACGCAAACTCGCCAATTTTCAAACGAAGAAATGAAATATCCACGATTAAGCAAGCGCTTGTTACCCTTGGCTCAGGAGAGTTAAAACGTTTTCTGGGTTTAATGTTTGCGTCAAATATTAACCCTGAAAAACCGTCAGAATTGATTAATGCAGCCATGGCACGAGCAAAATTTGCTGAATTAATGGCAAGTGAAGTTAAGCCTCCTTTAGATAATTCAATTGCCTTTTTAACCGGCTTGTTATCGTTAATTGACGCTATTGTTGATGAAGACTTGGCTAGTATTCTCGCTAAACTGCCCTTGGCTCAAGAAATTAAAGACACCCTATTAACTCGTAAAGGCGTTATGGCGGCGCTTATTCAACTGCTAGAGTTTATCGAGCGAGCAGAATGGCCAAAAACCTCGGTTCTAATTGAGAAGCTTGGCTTAGAAAAAGATCATGTGGTCAAAAACTATAATGAAGCAATTGCGTGGGCTGATGAGCAATCAGACGCTAACAACTATTAGTCATAACTCACATGATAATAGGGAATAACTGTTGACCTTATTCTGCGGGTTAACATAAATCGATAGCAAAAAGCCTGACATTATGTCAGGCTTTTTTATTTAAACTTTCCTAAGTATTCATCATGACATACGAATAAGGGTATTATCTATTCAAAACCATTCGGGTTTTGCGACTGCCAACGCCATGTATCGGCTATCATCGTTGCTAAATCACGCTCTGCATGCCAATTTAATAAATTATTGGCCACACTCGCATTAGCGTATACCGTAGCAATATCTCCGGCACGTCGTGGCGCAATGTGATACGGAATATCTTGTCCAGAAATGTCTTTAAAAGTATTCACGATTTCTAGTACCGAGGTGCCATTGCCAGTGCCTAAGTTAATCGGTACACAACCGGCAATATCCTTAAGTTTTTCTAAGGCCTTTACGTGGCCTTGAGCTAAATCGACGACATGAATATAGTCTCGCACACCGGTGCCATCAGATGTTGGGTAATCATCACCAAAAACTTGCAGTTGCGCTAAACGTCCAACCGCAACTTGCGAAACATAAGGCAATAAATTATTGGGAATGCCATTAGGGTTTTCACCAATTAAACCTGACTCGTGCGCACCAATCGGATTGAAGTAACGCAAGCAAGCGATTGACCATTGTTCATCGCTTTTAGCCAAATCAAATAAAATATTTTCTATCATTAACTTGGTTTGTCCATATGGATTAGTCGCAGATGTTGGCATCGTTTCATCAAGTGGCGAGGGGTTATTGTCCCCATAAACTGTCGCAGATGAGCTAAATACCAAGTTTTTAACCCCGTGCTCGGCCATCACTTGTAACAAGGTAATCGAACCAGTAACATTATTATGGTAGTAGCTCAATGGCATAGTACTCGACTCGCCAACCGCCTTTAAACCCGCAAAATGAACTACAGCGTCAATATCGTGTTTTAAAAACACTTGCTGCATTGCTTGTAGGTCACAAATATCGGCTTCAATAAATGTCACTGTTTTACCGGTAATTTGCTTAATACGGTCAAGCACCAGCGTCGAAGAGTTCGCAAGATTATCAACAATAACAATATCTTTATCTAACGCTAATAGCTCTACAACCGTGTGGCTACCAATAAAACCGGTACCGCCAGTGATCAATAAACTCATTTAAAAAGTCCTTATAAAATGTCCAAATACGCAATACTAAATAGTCATAATAAAAATTTAGCTAATCTTGATAATATTTTGACACTAACGCGATGAACTTACCAAGTTTTTCTTTCGGCAGATTGTTTATACCTGCCGCCGCTGCTCTGCCGCCACCGGTTTCAAATTGCACACACAGTTCGCCGGCCCCTTGTTTATTTTCTAGCGGTGCTCGCAAGCTTACTAAATAACTATCATCGGCATTTAACGTCAATACCGCATGGGCTTTATGAGGGGATTGATTTGCTAACGCGTTGCCAAAAACGCCACTCACACGTCTCGACCAAGGTGCATTTTCAAGCTCGATGACCTGCAATACCTCGTTTTCATCTAACACTTTAGCGTTTTTAGCTTGTGCCATATCTGTGTTATAGGCTTGCTCAAGCACAGTGAAAATTGAATTCGGTTCAGCGATTAAAGAAAACGGACTGGCATATCCTAGCAGTTTTTTAAATAGCTCATCAGGTGCAATATGTAAATCATCAACGCTTCGGCCGTAGCCATTATAATTAATATAAGTACCCAAAGCTTTTAGCTTTGCTTGCTCGCTCTCAGTTAGTCCTTGTTGTACCGACAATTGCTGTGCTGCCGATGTCATATTGTCACCAAATGCCGCAACAATGGCCCATAACACGTATTTCCCAGCTAAATAGTGATTAACCAATAAGCTGGTACAAGTATTAGGATCCGTATCAATAATGGCAGTTAAACGCTCAGAGCTAGGTATTGCGCCAGAGCGATGATGATCAATATAAAGCACGTCAATATCGTTAGCGAGCAACTCATCGAGCGCAGTAATATTTTTTTCTAGCGAAATATCCAGCACGGTAACCGACGTCGCCTTCAAGGCAGGTACTTGCTGCAATAATTGAATATCTCGTTTAACGCCAGTAATTAAGCTCGAGATTTTTGGCTCAGCAAGGCGCAATTGCAGCAATGCAATAATGCCATCAGCATCGCCATTAAAAACATCATAATGCATAGAAAACTTCCTTTAACACACTCAAAATAAGCTTTTCATTTATAGCGATTTCCAATTATCCATGACCAACTATCAATATTCTATCAAGATGATTGATAACCGAGAAAATCACTACACGATAAAACCATGCTCAATTAAATGGTCAATGATTTGCTGAGCACACTGTTCAATACTTTTGTCAGCCGTACGCACGTGAATAATAGGATTTTCTGGGGCTTCATAAGCAGAATCAATACCGGTAAAATCTTTAATCTCACCTGCTCTGGCCTTTTTATACAAACCTTTAGGGTCGCGTTGTTCACAAATTTCTATTGGGGTATCGATAAATACTTCAATAAACTCGCCCGACGCTAATTTACTGGCAGCAAGCGCTCTGTCAGCACGAAATGGTGATATAAACGCCGTAGAAACAATCAAACCGGCATCAACAAATAACTGAGCAACTTCACTAATACGGCGAATATTTTCCACACGGTCACTATCACTAAAGCCTAAGTCACCATTAAGGCCGTGCCGAACATTATCACCGTCAAGCAAGTAACTATGACATTGACGTGCAAAAAGCATAGCATCAACAGCGTTAGCAATGGTTGACTTACCTGAACCACTCAGCCCGGTATACCAAAGTAAACAGGCAGTTTGCTGTTTTATTTCAGCTCTTTGGCTTTTACTGACTTGCTGGCTATGCCAAACGGTATTTTCAGTTTTCATATTATTCCAATTAATGATGGCGTCGAATTGTTACTGACGGCATTTTTACAATGATTATCTAAACGTAGTTGATGTCGCTGTATTACAAGATTAACTTCACACTCGCTAAAATGGAAATATCTGCGGTAGTAACATCAGTACCACCAAACTATAGGTCAGTGTTATCGGCCAACCAAATTTAATAAAGTCAGCAAGTTTATAATTTCCGGCATTAAATACCATAATGTTAGTTTGATAACCGTAGGGGCTAATAAAACTGCCGCTAGCACCGAACGCTACCGCCATCACCAAAGGCAGCGGATTAACCCCCAAACCAATGGCAATATTATAAGCAACCGGGAATACCAAGGCCGCAGCTGCACTGTTAGTGATAACTTCGGTTAGAATTAAGGTAATAAAAAATATCACTATCAAAGCAATTAGTGCACTTTGCCCGGCCAATAAATTTTCTATTTCGCTGGCAAAAATGGCCGCGACACCACTGTGCTCAAAAGCTTGCGCTAAGGTCAATGCGCCAAGCACAATCAACCAAATTTCAATTGGGAATCGGCGTTTTATTTCATTAACCGTCAAGCAGCCGCTAAAAATCAATAACGCCAAATAAAACATCAAACTCGACAATAAACTTATATCCGTAACCATGGTTAGTGCAATAGCGATAATAAAACCGAAAACAGCTAAAGAGTCTCGCCAACCCGAAAGCATGTTGTCAGGCTTATGGCCTGAAAGAATAAAAAAGTTTTTGGTTAAATTCGTTCTAGCGGTAAAATCAGAGCCAACCGCTAGTACTAAGAAGTCACCCGCTTGAATCGTGATATCGCCGAGCTTACCTGAAAGTGAAGCGCCCTCACGGCGAACGGCAACAACAGCGGCATCGAATCTGGCGCGAAACCCCGCTGTTTTCAGTGTTTCTCCGACAATCGCAGAATCAGGCTTAATTAATACTTCGGTTAAATTTTCACGTAATAAACCATCTTGCTCAGCAAATAACGACAAACCATCAAATTGTTGTAACACCAAGACCTTACTGATATCACCACTAAAAATGAGTCGATCATGGCTTTGTATGATTTCATCTGGCGTAACCGGCGAAATAAGCCGACCATCACGCACTAACTCAACAAGAAATAACGCATCCAAGTTTCTTAAGCCATTGTCTTCGATACTTTTACCGATCAATTTGGATTGTGGCTTTACTTGTGCTTCAACAAGATACTCTTTGACTTCTAAGTATTCATTTCTCATATCAGCTAGGGTGTGTTGTCGTAGCAAAATAACCAATAAACAAGCAACAAGTGCGCTACCACCAACAATTGTAAAATCAAAAAAACCTAAGCTAGCGCGACCTTGCTCAAGCCATAATGAGTTGACAATTAAGTTAGTTGACGTGCCGATCAAGGTTAACGTGCCGCCAAGAATGGCAGCAAATGATAGTGGCAATAGTAGTTTACCGGGGTTAATCACGGTATTTTTTTTCACCGTAGAAATTAAGGTAGCAACCACGGCAGTATTGCTAACAAGCGCGGAACTCAGGGCTGTAAAAATGAGTGTGCGTAAACTTGCTGTCGACCCTTTACCAGTTAGCATTAATGCCGACACTCGTCTTAATATACTGGTACGTTCATAGGCAAATGAACAGAGCACTAAGAGCAGCAGTGTTACTAAGCCAGGGTTAACCGCATTAGCAAGAATATTCTCACTGGTAACAAATGATGCTGCTAGACATAGCAGCGTGGTACTGCCAAAAACACGTTCGGGTTTGTTTGGAAAACAAACAAGCCCGATGAGTGTTAATAAGAATATTGCCACAAGTAGCCACTGAGACCAAAGCATCACGGTAACCTAGTAAGTCGATATTGCAGAAATAAAGTTCGCACTATTATTTCTTTAACAAATCACGAGCACCCCAATGCGGAAAGTGTTTACGCACAAGGCTATTCAATTCTTTTTCAAAATCAGAGTATTGATGAGCCTGTTGTGATTCAAGTGCGCCATTAATCATGCCAGCGCCGACCGTAATATTGCTTAATCGATCAATAATAATGAATGCACCTGTGGCTTTGTTATCATCGTAAGCATCAAAATGTAATGCTTCATCAACTTCAAAGTTCACCACACCGATCTCATTCAAGGCTAATTGATCAGCATTAGACTTTTCTAAGGTATTAACATCAATACGATGATCAATACTGAGTGCATGCCCTGTGGTGAGTTTACTGCCATGTTTAATGTAGTACTCTCGCCCCGGTTCAAGTTCATCTTCGTGCATCCAAACAACAGTAGCACTGAGCTCTTTAGTCGAGAGCGGTGAATGCCCTTTTTTAACAATCATTTCACCGCGACTAATATCTATTTCATCTTCTAAGGTCAAGGTAATTGCCATGCCTTGATCGGCACGATCAATATTACCTTCAAAGGTTACTATCGACTTAACAATACTTTCTTTACCTGAGGGTAAAGCAACAATTTCATCACCGACACGAATATGACCAGAGCCAACTGTACCAGCAAAGCCTCTAAAATCGAGATTCGGACGATTGACATATTGCACTTGTAAACGAAACTGCGTGAAGCCCTTTTGATCATCTACCTTAATAGTATTTAATAGCTTCATCATGGTTGCGCCAGGATACCAAGACATATTGGCACTTTCTTCAACAACATTGTCACCTTTCAATGCTGAAATAGGCACGAAACGCACATCATCAAACGCTAAGTCATCAGCAAATTTTCGGTATTCTTTCTTAATCTCTTGGTAACGCTCTTGGCTATAATCAACCAAATCCATTTTATTTACTGCGACTAAGACATGCTTAATACCTAATAGCGAACAAATAAAAGAATGACGACGCGTTTGAACTTGCACGCCGTGACGCGCATCAATCAGAATAATCGCTAAATCACAATTTGACGCGCCTGTCGCCATATTACGGGTGTACTGCTCATGACCAGGGGTATCGGCAATAATAAACTTACGTTTATCAGTAGCGAAGTAACGATAAGCAACATCAATGGTAATGCCTTGTTCGCGCTCTGATTGCAAACCATCAACTAATAACGCTAGATCAATTGCTTCACCAGTAGTACCTGACTTTTTACTGTCGTTTTCAATCGCCGCTAATTGATCTTCAAAGATCATTTTAGAATCATGTAATAAACGGCCAATTAAGGTACTTTTACCATCATCAACACTGCCACAGGTAAAAAAGCGTACCATTTCCTTGTTTTCATGTTGCTTCAAGTAAGATTCAATATCGGTTTCAAGCAAGTCTGTTTGCTGACTCATGTTGTTTCCTTGGGGATCTCTATTCGACACGATGTCGATTAATTAACATACTAAAATCAAAAATTAAATTGCAAAAGCTAAACGTCAAAGTTAAAAATAACCTTCCATTTTCTTTTTCTCCATCGAGCCAGCAGAATCGTGATCAATCACACGTCCTTGTCGTTCAGAGGTTTTTGTTAATAGCATTTCTTGTATTATTTCAGGTAATGTTGTCGCTGTAGACTCAACAGCCCCCGTTAACGGATAACAGCCTAGTGTTCTAAAGCGTACGCTTTTCATTTGCACTTCTTCATCATCGCCAATAGGCATGCGCTCATCATCAACCATGATCAGAGTGCCATCGCGTTCAACTACCGGACGCTTTTCAGCTAAATAAAGCGGCACAATTGGGATACTTTCTAGGTAGATATATTGCCAAATATCTAACTCGGTCCAGTTTGACAAAGGGAACACGCGAATACTTTCACCTTTATTCACTTTGCCGTTGTAAACATTCCAAAGCTCAGGGCGTTGGCTTTTTGGATCCCAACGATGATTTTTATCACGGAATGAATAAACCCGCTCTTTGGCGCGAGATTTTTCTTCATCACGACGTGCGCCGCCAAATGCTGCGTCAAAGCCATATTTATCAAGCGCTTGCTTTAGCGCTTGAGTTTTCATGATATCGGTATGCTTAGCACTGCCATGCTCAAAAGGACCAATATTCATCGCCATGCCTTCAGGATTTTTATGCACCAATAACTCAAAGCCATGGTCTATTGCCATTTGATCGCGAAAAGCAATCATCTCTTTGAATTTCCAGTTGGTGTCAACATGAAGTAGCGGAAAAGGTATTTTTCCAGGCGCAAAAGCTTTGCGTGCTAAATGCAATAATACCGCGGAGTCTTTACCTACAGAGTAAAGCATCACAGGGTTATCAAATTCTGCAGCAACTTCGCGCATGATATGGATAGATTCGGCTTCTAGCTTTTGTAAATGTGTTAATGGCATCGCTGTTCACTAAAGGTGGTGACATATATTTGAGTAATATCATGCCACAGCAATCAAGCATTATCCATATAAGTAAAAGCTTGTTTATACTAAAAAGATATAAAAAAATAATTAAATAGTGATTAAATCTCTAACTTGGCGAATGCTCAAGATTATTTTTGTAACGTCGGATTAACGCTAGCGAAGAAGATGAAAGTGTTTCACTGTCAATCTCGTCCATAGACTTGCTCATAACATTGAGCACTTCTTTGCCTAGTTGCTTACCTAGCTCTACGCCCCATTGATCATAAGAGTTTACTTGCCATATAACACCTTGAACAAATATTTTATGTTCATAAAGTGCTAATAACGCCCCCAATGACTGAGGATCAAGCTGCGGCATTAACAAGGTATTACTCGGTGTGTTACCTTTCATGGTTTTGTGGCTCGCAAGCCTTGAAACTTCCGCTTCATTAGCGCCCAATAAGCGCAGTTCTGCTTCAGCTTGTGCCAGCGTTTTACCTTGCATTAATGCTTCACTTTGCGCAAAACAATTCGCTACTAAAGCATCATGATTAGCTAAATGTTCACTGGTTGGCGCAAGTGAAAGGATAAAATCTGTTGGAATAATATCGGCACTTTGATGCATCAATTGCATAAAGGCATGTTGACCATTAGTACCTTCTTGGCCAAAAACTACTGGCGCGGTTAAATACTTAAGCGTGTTACCGGCATTATCAACAGACTTACCATTACTTTCCATATCGGTTTGCTGTAAGTAACCAGGTAACGCTCTAAGCGCATGATTGTAAGGCAATATAGCTAAACTTGGATAACCTAAACCATTACGATTCCAAATACCTAGCAAGGCCATAATCACCGGCATATTTTCTGCAAATGGCGCTTGTTTAAAATGCTGATCCATTGCAAATGCCCCCGCTTTGAGGGCATTAAAATGTTTATTACCAATAATTAATGCTAACGGCAAACCAACCGCCGACCATAACGAAAATCGGCCGCCAACCCAATCCCACATCGGGAGAATATTTTCTTGTTTAATACCAAAACCTGTCGCAGCAGCAATATTAGTACTAACCGCATACCAATGCTGAGCCATAACGTCAGTAGCTGAGTTGTTTTTATCAACTAAAGCGTCAAGCATCCAGGCTTTGACAATCGTGGCATTAAGCAGGGTTTCTTGCGTCGAGAAGGTTTTAGAAATCACCACAACGAGCGTTGTAGCAGCATCAAGCTTAGCAAACTTTTCTTGCGCTGCATCACCATCAACATTGGCTAGCACATGCGCTTTTAAGCCAGGCTGATGATATGGCACCAGCGCCGATAACGCGACCTTCACACCGTAATACGAACCACCAATGCCAATCGCTAAAATATCAGTAAACGTTTCACCGGTAACCGAACGAACATTACCTTGCTGCACGTCATCAACAATTTTGGCCATTTTAGCTTCGGTATCGATCACTTCTTGTGCTTGTGCACCGAGCAGGTCAATTTTAATAGCTGCAGGTGCGCGTAATACCGTATGTAAAACCGCACGTTGTTCAGTATTATTTAATAACTCACCATCAAATTGCGCCGCTATTTTATAGCTAAGGTTACTGCGTTCTGCCAGCAAAAATAAACTTTCAAGTTCATTATCAACAATATTTTGCTTGGCATAATCGAGAAATAAGCCCGCCGCTGAGACGGAATATTTTTTACTACGATCGTTATCTGAAAATAGTGAAAAAATATTTCTCGTTAAAGCCGAGTCAGTAAATTGTGATAAATTAGTTACGTCCATATACCTACACTTCAAAGTTTATTATTCAAACAAAAATTTATTATTTAAACCTAGCGTAAACTAAGCCTTTAAAAGCTCGGTTAAATAGCTTTTAAATTCGCCAGCTAATTCTGGGTGACGTAAGCCATATTCAACATTGGCTTTCATGTAACCTAACTTAGAGCCACAATCATGTGATTTACCTGACATGTGGAATGCTTCAACGGTTTCTCTTTCCATCAGCATGGCAATAGCATCGGTTAATTGAATTTCATCGCCTGCGCCCGGAGGAGTGATTTTCAACAGATCCCAAATTTTTTCTGACAACACATAACGACCAACAACAGCTAAATTAGATGGCGCTTCTTCAACCGGTGGTTTTTCAACAATAGCGGTCATAGTTTTTGACTCACCAGGTGAAAGCTCAACACCGCCACAATCAACAACACCGTAGCTACTCACTTGCTCTAACGGTACCGGCTCAACCATAATTTGGCTATAACCACCTACTTCATTGTAGCGAGTTAACATTGCCGCTAAATTTTCAGTTTTTAAATCCGCTGTTGCGTCATCTAAAATAACATCAGGTAATACCACAACAAAAGGCTCATTACCGATAATGGGGCGAGCTTTTAATACCGCATGGCCTAAACCTTTTGCTTCACCTTGGCGAACGTGCAAAATAGTAACGTCTTTCGGGCAAATCGCTTGAATTTCATCAAGTAACTGACGTTTTACACGTTTTTCTAAAGTGGTTTCTAGCTCGAATGATTTGTCAAAATGGTTTTCAATTGCGTTTTTAGAAGAGTGGGTAACTAATACAATTTCTTTAATACCGGCCGAAATACATTCATTTACTATGTATTGAATCAGCGGTTTATCAACAATCGGTAACATCTCTTTTGGAATGGCTTTAGTTGCAGGCAACATCCGGGTACCTAATCCTGCGACAGGTATTACCGCTTTTTTTATTTTATTTGGCATTTTTATCCTTAATTTTTTTACAGATAAGTCACTTTAAAGCGAGTTATCGTCGTTGTCACGATGAAATAATAGTTTTTCGGTAAATAATAAAAATGATACCAAAAGGTATCATTTTTTAATTATGTTATCTGCTAGCTCGCTTATAAAATTTAACCGCTACTTGTTATAAAATTCTTTATACCAAGTTACAAATTCAGCAACACCTTGCTCAACACTAACTGCCGACTTATAGCCTGTGGCATCGAATAAGTCATTAACTTCAGCAAAGGTTTGATAAACATCGCCGGGTTGCATTGCGCGAAAGTTTTTCGTTGCTTCAATACCCAGCTCATCTTCAATGGCTTTAACAAAGCCCATCAAATTAATGGGCGAACCATGGCCGATATTATAAATAGCGTATGGTGCTGAACTAGACGCTGGAGAGCCGCTTTCAACTTTCCAATCAGCGTCTCGTGCAGGGATAACATTAGCGATACGTACAACACCTTCAACAATATCGTCTACATGGGTAAAATCACGCCACATGTCACCATTGTTGTTAATATCAATAGTCTCACCATCTAAAATCTTTTTAGTGAATATGTAAGGCGCCATATCAGGTCGGCCCCATGAACCATAAACAGTAAAAAATCGTAGACCGGTTGTTGGAATATCATAAAGATGTGAATAGCTATGCGCCATCAACTCATTAGATTTTTTCGTAGCGGCATACAATGAAACCGGATGGTCAACAGAATCACTGGTGGAAAAAGGCGTTTTGTTATTTAAGCCATAGACCGAACTCGAAGAAGCATAAATTAAATGTTCAACATTGTTATTTCGACAGCCTTCAAGAATAGTTAAATGGCCAATTAAATTTGAATCCGCGTAGGCCATAGGATTATCAATGGAATATCTAACCCCTGCTTGAGCGGCGAGGTGAATAACGCGATCAAATTTTTCAGCACTAAACAGTGCCGCCATGCCATCACGATTGGTCAGGTCTAATTTGATAAACCGAAAGAGCCCTTGCTTATTAGTAATGTCACTAACGGTAAACTTATCTAGCTCAGCCAAACGCGCTAGTTTAAGGTTAACATCGTAGTAATCATTAAGATTATCAATACCTACAACATCATGTCCTTGTGCACATAATTTTTGTGTTACATGAAAACCAATAAATCCAGCCGCGCCGGTCACTAAATACTTCATTTAAAATCCATACAATTATTAAAATTGACTTGTTAACCTCATATTAATGAAAGTTTAACACTTCACAAATAGCAATTAACATAAAAATTAATCACTACCAAATAAATCACGGGTGTACACTTTATCTTTTACATCGGTCAATTCTGCATCCATGCGATTTGAAACAATCACATCAGAGATTTTCTTAAAGGCATCAAGGTCACTATAAACCGCAGAGTTAAAAAACTCTTTTTCTTCTAACACCGGTTCATAAATAACAACTTCAATACCTTTAGCTTTAATGCGTTTCATAATACCTTGAATGGAAGAGGCTCTAAAATTGTCCGAGCCTGTTTTCATAATCAGGCGATATACCCCAACGACTTTAGGCTTTCTGCTGATAATAGAGTCGGCAATAAAATCTTTACGCGTGGTATTTGCATCAACAATAGCGCGGATAATATTATTCGGCACGTTATTATAATTGGCTAATAGTTGCTTGGTATCTTTAGGTAAACAATAACCACCATAACCAAATGAAGGGTTATTGTAATGATTACCAATACGCGGATCTAAACCTACACCTTCAATAATATGCTTGGCATCTAAACCATGTGCCTCGGCATAACTATCTAACTCATTAAAATAAGCAACGCGCATAGCCAAATAAGTATTTGAAAATAACTTAACGGCTTCTGCCTCTGTTGAGTCAGTAAACAAGATATCAATATTTTCTTTTATTGCCCCTTGAGCCAATAAGTCAGCAAATACTTTTGCACGCTCGCTTTGCTCACCAACAATAATACGCGACGGATAAAGGTTGTCATGCAAGGCCTTACCTTCGCGTAAAAACTCGGGTGAAAACATGATATTTTCACAGTTAAGTTCTTGTTTAATATTTTCCGTGTAACCCACTGGCACAGTCGACTTGATAATCATCACCGCATTAGGGTTAACCGCCAACACATCTTTTATTACCGCTTCAACAGAAGAGGTATTAAAGTAATTGGTTTCAACATCATAATCAGTTGGCGTAGCAATAACGACAAAATCAGCATCACTATAGGCCAATTTTTTATCCAGTGTCGCTTTAAAGTTGATTGATTTATTTGCTAAAAAATCTTCAATCTCAACATCAACTATCGGCGACTTTTTTTGATTTAGTAAATCAACCTTAGCTTTAACGATATCAACAGCGATCACTTCATTGTGCTGCGCTAATAACATTGCGTTAGAAAGCCCAACGTAACCAGTTCCTGCTATTGCTATTTTCATATTATTCCTTTCATTTTGAATGTTAAAACGTCAAAGTACGTATAGGAGTTATATTTCTATAAAATAAAAACATAAATTTCTGCCGACAATTAGCCCACTAAATTATTTATACTGCTCAGCAATCCAGTTTTGATACGAGCCATCCATGACACTTTGCCACCATGCTTCGTTGTTCAAATACCAAGTCACAGTTTTAGCAATGCCACTATCAAAAGACTCTTTAGGTTGATAGCCTAGCTCATTGTTAGTTTTAGTCGCGTCAATGGCATAACGACGGTCATGGCCAGGTCGGTCTTTAACATAAGTAATAAGTGATTCAGTGTTTTGCGCCATCGCTGCTTTAGCCGCAGGAAAACGAGTCGCTAAATCTTTATTTTTAAAAAACTCTTGTTCGACCAGTTTTGATATGGTTTTAACTATATCTATATTAGCCCATTCATTATCGCCGCCAATATTATAGTTCTCACCTATTCGACCATTTTGTAATACTAAATCAATGCCGTATGCATGGTCTTCTACCTGTCTCTTATACACATCTCCGAGCCCACGAGACGGACTCCTATCTC
>OJBZ01000189.1_pt1 | contig 40555 bp, 37 predicted proteins | sample 1591671 | NCBI WGS metagenome assembly OJBZ01 (sample SAMN05416850, study PRJEB24817) | seawater metagenome | isolation source: Sea water | place: Canada:Atlantic | collected 2013-07
CAAAAACCGCTGGACGCATTCTGAGGCGGTCACTTATTAATGCGGATTGGTATAAGTCATGACATTTATCTTGGCAGTTGCTGCGTAACAAGTAGCAACTGTTAAGAGCGTATTTCCCCCTGTGCAATACTTGGTTACACTCATACTTCCCTCCCTAACTATGAGCACAGACGTAAGCAAACCCGCCCTCCCCCTTTTGGTTAAAGGTTTACCCGATACTTGGCTATAACAAAGGACTAAACCCTTCGAATTAGTAGATGTAAAGTTTCGTAATTTCGTCATTTTAATAAAATAAAACGAAGGATATAGTATATCTGGTTTAGATTAGGTGCTTGAAATGCTTAGAAATTCATCTCAACAATATGGTTGGCTCAGTATACTGTTTCATTGGTTCAGCGCTGTCATCGTAATAGGCATGTTTGCCCTTGGATGGTGGATGGTTGACCTGAACTATTACAGCCCGTGGTACACCGATGCTCCCCACTACCATAAAAGTGTCGGCATACTGCTGATTGCTCTAACCACTGCACGTATTGCGTGGAAAGTCAGCCAAACAAGTCCTGAAGCAATAGGCAATAAATGGGAAAAAAAGGGTGCTAAAATGGCACACGTATTACTCTATTTATTGATTTTCACAATGTTTTTTAGCGGATATTTGATTTCCACTGCTGACGACCGAGGTATTGAAGTATTTAACTGGTTTACATTGGGCTCCATTGGGCGTTTATTTGAAGACCAAGCGGATACAGCTGGGTTAGTCCATGAGTATCTAGCCTATACTCTGATAGGATTAGCCAGCTTGCACGCGTTAGCCGCATTCAAACATCATTTTATGAATAACGACACAACTCTGGTAAGAATGCTTACCCTAAAACAACAAAAGGAACAGAAATGAGAAGATCACTTTTAGCATTTGGTTTACTCGCTTTATTAACCAGTAAAGCATTTGCCGCAGACTATGTAGTGGATACAACAGGCGCGCATGCATCAATTAATTTTAAGATACAGCACCTAGGTTATTCATGGCTAACCGGCCGCTTCAATACCTTTGACGGCAAATTTAGCTATGATCCTGCTAAACCTGAGGCGTCTACCATTTCAGTGAATATTAATACTGACAGCGTTGATTCAAACCATGCTGAGCGTGATAAACACATACGCAGCGAAGACTTTTTATATGTTAAAAAATACCCTACTGCGAATTTTGTCAGCACCAAAGTAGAAAGCTTAGGCGGAGAACGTCTAAAAGTATTCGGTAATTTAACCTTACACGGCATCACCAAACCTATCATCATCATGGCCGAGAAAATCGGCGAAGGTAAAGATCCATGGGGTGGATATCGTGCCGGCTTCTCAGGTACCACGCGTATTGCCATGGCAGATTACGGGATCATGACCAACCTTGGGCCTGCATCCACCCATGTTGAGCTTATGTTGAACCTAGAGGGTGTTAAACAATAGCTCTGTGGACATTTAGCGATCACAGCCCACTTTTCAGTGGGCTTTTTATTGATTTATTTAAAATAATAAACATATAAAAATCAATTACTTAACAATAAAATCAAACTTTATTTAATTTTTTTAATTGAAAAATGTTGTGCCTATCCCTACATAGTATTTGTCGACGCCGAAAGGGTCGACACAGATTCAAAGGAAGCGGATCTGGCAGGAAACTGCAAAGCCCTTAGGGTTACGCGAGGAACGCGTTACTTAATTAACGTCGCCGCTAGTCGGGACACTTTAATCACATATTGCTTTATAAAGAGGATATGCAAAATGCGTAATATCGATCTATCTCCACTATACCGTTCATTCATTGGCTTTGACCACTTGGCATCCATGATCGACACTGCATCTCGCAACGAAAAACAATCTAGCTACCCTCCCTACAACATTGAGTTGATAGCCGAAGATAAGTATCGCATCACTATGGCGGTTGCGGGTTTCGCAGAAAACGAAGTCTCAATTGAGGTGCAAGAAAACACCCTAAAAGTCACAGGCAACAAAGCAGCTGCCTCAGACGAAGAGCGAAAATTCCTTCACAAAGGGATATCGGAACGTAACTTTGAACGCAAATTCCAGTTAGGCGACCACGTTAATGTGCTCGACGCCAAAATGGAAAACGGCTTACTTCACGTTAATTTAGAGCGTGTGGTGCCAGAAGCGAAAAAGCCGCGCACCATTCAAATTGGTAGCAGCAACGAAAAGTTAATTGAGGACGGAAACAAAGCGTCGTAATTAACCCTGCTAACATTTGATGTGTTCCCTGTGAATCAAAACGGCGCCTAGTGAGCGCCGTTTTTTTATGTCTTATACCAATTCCATTAAATCGCCAGAATAAACGCTTTTAATAAAGAGATACTATGTTCTGTATCGACAGTCCAATCAGCGCGATGAAAGTCAATAACATACCAGATACACGTTGCCAGCTTGCCCCTGAGTGATGTTTAAGGCCATAGGCATGCACTAACCTACCGATAAGCAAAGCAACCCCTGCACTATGTAACACAGCTACGTGGGCTTGGTTAATTTCAGCCACTAACATCAGCACCAAAATCAAAGGTACATATTCTGCAAAATTGGCGTGGGCACGAATGACACCAAGAAAGTGGTTGTCTCCTCCGTCACCTAAACTGATTTTTCCTGATCTGCGACCTTGTATCACAAGAATCGACAGGTACATGAAGGTTATCCCAAGTAGTCCGCCATAGAATGCAGTAATTGGTGTGTGTAACATGAGCAATAGGTTCCTATATTATTGTGTTTACGTTTATCGTTTTACGTTATTCGAAACAGTTGTAGGCTGATTATAGACATAAAAAAACCCACTTTTCAGTGGGTTTTCTATCATTCGTTTAAATAGCGAGAATTAACCAAGTAAAGATGATAATTGCTGGCTTACGACATCAACACCTTTGGTACCATCAATTTTATGGTACTGGCAGTTGTTTTCGCTCGCTTCATTCTGGTAATAATCCACTAATGGCTTTGTTTGCTCGTGGTAAACACTTAAGCGGTGACGAACGGTTTCTTCTTTGTCATCTTCACGGATAACAAGATCTTCACCGGTTTCATCGTCTTTACCATCGTTTTTAGGTGGATTGTATTTCAGGTGATATACACGACCTGATGCAGGGTGAACCCGGCGGCCAGCCATGCGCTCTACAATCACTTCATCCGGTACATCAAACTCGATAACGTGATCGACATTAATGCCTGCTTCTTTCATTGCATCAGCTTGAGGAATGGTGCGCGGGAAACCGTCAAGTAAGAAACCGCCTTGGCAATCTTCTTGCGCAATGCGCTCTTTTACCAATCCGATGATAAGCTCATCAGAAACCAGTTTACCTTCATCCATAACGCGCTTAGCCGCGTTACCTAGCTCGGTGCCAGCTTTAATAGCTGCTCGTAGCATATCACCCGTAGAAATCTGCGGAATGCCATATTTACCCATTAAAAATTGAGCTTGAGTGCCTTTACCAGCACCAGGAGCACCAAGAAGAATAATACGCATATTCTTTCCCCTCGCCTTAAGTTTAAAGTTAAAAAATTCTGTGCCGAACTTTACACATTCGGCCTTTTAGTTACAAGCCATATAAGACGTATGTCTTAGGTCAAATGTATAAACTTCTATTAATGCATAATATACACAAAAAATGGGCTAAAGAGCCCATTTTTTAACGTTATGTTGAGTAATTTAGCGTTATTTTGCTAAATTCATTAGTAGAGTGTTTAATTTCTGCACAAAGGCTGCAGGGTCTTTCAAGCTACCTTGTTCTGACAAAGCCGCTTGGTCAAATAAGACTTCAGTCCACTGTCCGAAACGCTCTTCATCTTGCTCATCTGCAAGCATTTTCACCAAGCTATGCTCTGGGTTCAATTCGAAATGATATTGAGCCTCAGGCACTGGTTGACCTGCCGCTTGCATCAACTTGATCATTTGCGTGGTCATGCCACTGCCATCAGCAACAATACATGCAGGCGAATCAGTTAAGCGGTGGGTAAATTTCACTTCAACGACTTTATCGCCTAACACCGTTTTAACGCGCTCAGTTAAGCCTTCAACTTGCTTTTCAGCTTCTTCTTGGGCTTTTTTGCTGTCTTCGTCGTCTAAGTCGCCTAAATCTAACTCACCGTGAGTAATTGACTGGAATGACTTCTCGTCAAATTCGGTAAGGTGTGACATTAACCACTCATCGACGCGGTCTGACATCAGCAATACTTCAATGCCTTTCTTACGGAAGATTTCTAGGTGTGGGCTAGACTTCGCTGCTTTGTAGCTATCGGCTGTGATGTAGTAGATTTTGTCTTGGCCGTCTTTCATACGACTAACGTAATCTGCAAGCGACACTGTTTGCGCGTCACTGTCACCGTCAGTTGAAGCAAAACGCATTAGACCAGCAATTTTCTCTTTGTTTGCGTGATCTTCCGCTGGGCCTTCTTTTAAGACATTACCGAACTCAGCCCAGAAACCTTGATACTTTTCGCTGTCGTTTTTCGCCATGCGTTCAAGTATCTGCAATACACGCTTCGTACACCCTTGGCGAATAGCCTGGGTAATTTTGTTGTCTTGCAAAATTTCGCGCGATACGTTCAATGGCAAATCGTTTGAATCAAGTAAGCCTTTAACAAAACGCAAGTAAGTAGGCATGAACTGTTCAGCGTCATCCATGATGAATACACGCTGTACATATAATTTTAGGCCGTGCTTTTGGTCGCGGTTCCACATATCAAACGGCGCTTTAGCCGGGATATACAGCAAGCTGTTGTATTCAGTTTTACCTTCAACCTTGTTATGTGACCATACAAGTGGATCAGTAAAATCATGAGATATATGCTTGTAAAACTCTTTGTACTCGTCGTCAGTTACTTCTGACTTATCACGCGTCCACAGGGCTGTTGCCTTGTTTACTGCTTCCCATTTTGCAGGCTGCGCAGGAACTTTTTCGCCGTCAGGGCCTTCGCTTTCAGGAACTTCCTCTTTGTACATCATCACAGGAATGCTGATGTGATCAGAGTATTTGCTTACGATAGAGCGTAAACGCCAGTCATCGGCGAACTCTTTTTCGTCATCACGCAAGAACAAGGTAATTTCAGTACCACGATCTGCTTTTTCGATATCAGCAACAGTGAACTCGCCTTCACCTTCTGAAGTCCACTCAACGCCCTTACTTGCGTCATCACCGGCAGCGCGCGAGCGCACAACGACTTTCTGAGCAACAATAAATGCCGAGTAAAAACCAACACCAAACTGACCGATTAACTGTGAATCTTTCGCTTGGTCGCCAGATAGATTGCTGAAAAATTCAGACGTACCTGATTTTGCAATAGTCCCTAAATGCTCAATAACACTGGCGCGGTCCATACCGATACCGTTGTCACTGATAGTGATAGAGCCGGCGTCTTTATCTATGCTTAACTTAACGCATAAATCGCCATCACCTTCGTATAGGCTGTCGTTAGACAACGCCTTGAATCGTAATTTGTCAGCTGCATCGGCAGCGTTAGAAACAAGTTCACGAAGAAATATTTCTTTATTCGAATAAAGTGAATGGATCATCAACTGAAGCAATTGTTTTACTTCGGTTTGAAAGCCATGAGTTTCTTGATGGGCAACTTCAGCCATGGACAAGTATCTCCTAAGTTAGTTGGTTTCTGTTTGTGTGTAAGGAGATAAGGCCGCTTGAATGCAATTCAATACAAAACATGAAAAAATTGTAACTATCGATGAGATATTGAACGGCCTAAGAACAAGACCGTTAAAAAAGTGCGATATTTTCGCTTATAACAAGCTTCTTCGACCGACAAAAGCATGGGTTAGTGTGTTGCCATCCACATACTCTAACTCGCCCCCTACCGGCATACCATGGGCTAAACGTGTGGCTTGAATATCACGAGCTGAACACATTTGACCAATATAATGAGCAGTCGCTTCACCTTCAACCGTCGGGTTAGTGGCTAAGATCACCTCATTTAAGTCTTTATTGTCGAGCAAATTGGCCAGCTCGTCTAAACCGATTTCACTTGGGCCGATACCGTCGATAGGCGATAAATGCCCCATCAACACAAAGTACAAGCCTTTAAACTCAGCAGTTTGCTCAATTGCCACCACGTCTTGTGGTGATTCAACAATACACAAAGTCCCTGCTTCACTGCGCGTAGGATGAGCACAAATCTCACATAATTCACTTTCGGTGAAAGTACGACATTGTTTGCAATGCCCCACATGCTCCATGGCGTTATGCAACACCTGGCTCAACTGCAAGGCACCGCTTCTATTTCGCTCTAATAAATGAAACGCCATACGCTGAGCACTTTTTGGGCCCACACCAGGTAACACTTTAAACGCATTAATTAGCTCTAAAATAAGAGGACTAAGTTTCATCTATACTGCCTTGAATGAAAAAGTAAGTTTACTTGCTATAAAATTGTGACGCCCAACACCTAACCGTACAATTAAGTGTATTCATTATGAAGCGACATGCTTAACCAACCAAGGGTTTACGCACGCCAAGCACAGTTCACAAGCAGCGCATACTAACGTGTTTATCAATATTTCTCTATCCCAAGTCGGCCGATTTTTAAGTGCTTAAAAAATGATTAGTCATCACTTTTTAGCCTTGTAATAACGAGAAAATTACGCGCTCCCTAGCTTCAGTATGATTTTTTAGCAGCACCGCTGCGCCCGATTGAACGACCGAGCAGGACGCTCGGGCTGGGTGAGTATCATCAGGGACGTGTTTACTCCGTTATTGAATAATCATATTTCTAAGCTGCGTGTGCCGCAGCTAACGTGGAAACTTCATAAAGAAGCCAGCCCCAAAGTTTCTAAGCTGCCTGTACGGCAGCGAACAAGAAGACGGAATAGTCGCCCGCCCTTTTATTGTTTCTAAGCTGCCTGTACGGCAGCGAACACGTTTGTGGCGCAGTACGTCGCACATGCCTATTTCTAAGCTGCCTGTACGGCAGCGAACATTCGATTGGTATGAATATTGGTGCTTCTAACTTTCTAAGCTGCCTGTGCGGCAGCGAACAAGTATTAAGAGAATGAATGAGTAAATTTAAATTTCTAAGCTGCCTGTGCGGCAGCGAACCTTGGCAAAATGGGGTAGTAACTCCGTCAAATTTTCTAAGCTGCCTGTGCGGCAGCGAACATCAAAACGTACATCGACACTTTAATTCAGTTTTTCTAAGCTGCGTGTGCCGCAGCTAACAAAATCGTCAAGCTTGCGGCGGTAGGCGGCGCTTTCTAAGCTGCGTGTGCCGCAGCTAACCCATTTTGACCCGGCTAACTCTCCCCCATTAATTTCTAAGCTGCGTGTGCCGCAGCTAACATTACCTTTTTAGAATGGGGCCTTCCGTGGCTTTTCTAAGCTGCGTGTGCCGCAGCTAACCCAATCCATATTCATTGGTACCGCTTTCTTTATTTCTAAGCTGCGTGTGCCGCAGCTAACGATTATGATACCAACCCTGAGTATGTCATTAATTTCTAAGCTGCGTGTGCCGCAGCTAACACCGGTATTTTAGGTTGAATATGGCGCTGGCCTTTCTAAGCTGCGTGTGCCGCAGCTAACGGTGTATATATGGATGCCTGACTCAAGCAAGCTTTCTAAGCTGCGTGTGCCGCAGCTAACAAGCCCTGACCGCGTTAATAAATTACCTACAATTTCTAAGCTGCGTGTGCCGCAGCTAACGCGTGTTGTCGGTAACGGCGGCGGCGGTCAGTTTTCTAAGCTGCGTGTGCCGCAGCTAACTCGACGAGCGCGGCAGAACCAATGCCCGACAATTTCTAAGCTGCGTGTGCCGCAGCTAACTATCTCGGTTACCCCTTTGAATGCCGTGTGCGTTTCTAAGCTGCGTGTGCCGCAGCTAACACCGTTTCGGTTACTTCTTCACCTGGCTCCATTTTCTAAGCTGCGTGTGCCGCAGCTAACGGTCATTAGTAGGCACGCCGTTCGACCCTTGGTTTCTAAGCTGCGTGTGCCGCAGCTAACTGCTTGTTGCTGCGCTGTTGTTGAACTTGGCATTTCTAAGCTGCGTGTGCCGCAGCTAACTTGACGCTGGACTCGGCCTATTGGCTACTGAATTTCTAAGCTGCGTGTGCCGCAGCTAACAAAGATATGTGAATATTTTATTGTTTTTCACTTTTCTAAGCTGCGTGTGCCGCAGCTAACACCGATATGCCACCAAGCATGGCGCTATGTGTTTTCTAAGCTGCGTGTGCCGCAGCTAACTTGTCCAACACATCCGTTACGCATTTTTATTATTTCTAAGCTGCGTGTGCCGCAGCTAACCCTTGGTCAACGGGCGCGGCGGTTATTGCGGCTTTCTAAGCTGCGTGTGCCGCAGCTAACTCGTTTTCGATTAATGTTCTCGATGCGTTAGCTTTCTAAGCTGCGTGTGCCGCAGCTAACTGAACGGGCCGTTCTGCGTTTGAAAGCACCAGTTTCTAAGCTGCGTGTGCCGCAGCTAACTATTAGAAATGCTTGGTTGTATGCGTCATATGTTTCTAAGCTGCGTGTGCCGCAGCTAACGGCAATATTTGCGCCGTCTCCCCTGCCTGCAATTTCTAAGCTGCGTGTGCCGCAGCTAACAAAGGTGAGATGCGTGATGGTGTATTCATTAATTTCTAAGCTGCGTGTGCCGCAGCTAACCTGCAATATCTAGTCACATGGCCAAGAGTCTTTTTCTAAGCTGCGTGTGCCGCAGCTAACATTGCTGAATACTTGCCAGCGCATTGCCTACTTTTCTAAGCTGCGTGTGCCGCAGCTAACTCGACGAGCGCGGCAGAACTAATGCCCGACAATTTCTAAGCTGCGTGTGCCGCAGCTAACACCTTGACCAGTAACAGCTTCTTTGTATTCAGTTTCTAAGCTGCGTGTGCCGCAGCTAACTTAAAGAAATGCCCGAAGACGCTATCCCCGATTTTCTAAGCTGCGTGTGCCGCAGCTAACTTTGTAACGGCTAGCGAGTTTGGCGACGAGATTTTCTAAGCTGCGTGTGCCGCAGCTAACAGCTAAGTTGTACGGCGGGCGCGGGTATTGTGTTTCTAAGCTGCGTGTGCCGCAGCTAACGCGTTCACGTTGGCCACGTAAATTATTGTATTTTTCTAAGCTGCGTGTGCCGCAGCTAACGCTAGGCCATCTACTGCTTTAGTTAATGAACGTTTCTAAGCTGCGTGTGCCGCAGCTAACTTACCGTTTACGATTGCCAGAGCACCGCCAAATTTCTAAGCTGCGTGTGCCGCAGCTAACATGATGGCACGTTTTCGTCAAACACGTTTACATTTCTAAGCTGCGTGTGCCGCAGCTAACCTAAAATTCAAGGAGCGCAAGCTTGCCCCAAATTTCTAAGCTGCGTGTGCCGCAGCTAACGCTCAAGAATTAAAATTTAGCTCACTTGCTCATTTCTAAGCTGCGTGTGCCGCAGCTAACATCAGTGGTTCATGAAGATGGTTTCATACGAGTTTCTAAGCTGCGTGTGCCGCAGCTAACGATGGTATCTACCGGAGTACCCATTTTTGCACTTTCTAAGCTGCGTGTGCCGCAGCTAACATCAACCGTCATGGTTTGCAGATTATGATACGTTTCTAAGCTGCGTGTGCCGCAGCTAACATTTGCAGAACAAATACCTGCTACACCGACAATTTCTAAGCTGCGTGTGCCGCAGCTAACTTGTCGTGTGCTTCATTACGCCGCCTCGTCTTTTTCTAAGCTGCGTGTGCCGCAGCTAACTTGGTTCGCCCTTCTTAGGAACACCATACAAATTTCTAAGCTGCGTGTGCCGCAGCTAACTACTCTTTGACGGGCGTGATATTCGCCGCACTTTTCTAAGCTGCGTGTGCCGCAGCTAACAACGGACTCAGGACATACAATACGAACGTTACGTTTCTAAGCTGCGTGTGCCGCAGCTAACGTAAAGGGGGGTACTTGTTTGAGCTTCGCGGATTTCTAAGCTGCGTGTGCCGCAGCTAACTCATTGGTGTCGTCCGGTTATGGATTCCATATTTTCTAAGCTGCGTGTGCCGCAGCTAACACACTCGTCGCAGTTGTAACCGTTCTCGCTAGTTTCTAAGCTGCGTGTGCCGCAGCTAACTCGAAAACGCCACTGACCAGATTTACCAAAGCTTTCTAAGCTGCGTGTGCCGCAGCTAACTGCGAATAAGTCAACCGCCTGCCCTGTTTGGTTTTCTAAGCTGCGTGTGCCGCAGCTAACGCGTCGAATGCTTACTGCTTAACCCATGTGACTTTCTAAGCTGCGTGTGCCGCAGCTAACTTGTTTTGCGGCATGACTTACCCGGTCTAACTTTTCTAAGCTGCGTGTGCCGCAGCTAACTTTTCAGCTATAACCTTAACGCATTGGTAAACTTTCTAAGCTGCGTGTGCCGCAGCTAACGAAGAGCTAAAGTCGATCGAAATTAAATACAATTTCTAAGCTGCGTGTGCCGCAGCTAACATGCTCTGTAAATCTGCGTGATATTTATCTTCTTTCTAAGCTGCGTGTGCCGCAGCTAACTACTCTTGGATACTCCATACACATCAAAGCACTTTCTAAGCTGCGTGTGCCGCAGCTAACTGCCGCCATCGACGGGCATTGCCAATATGACATTTCTAAGCTGCGTGTGCCGCAGCTAACCCTTTGCTCGTGAACTAGTGCATGCATCAAAATTTCTAAGCTGCGTGTGCCGCAGCTAACCGGCAACTCCCGTTCGATTCGGGTATCAGCTTTTTCTAAGCTGCGTGTGCCGCAGCTAACATAGGCTGGCTAGTAAAGATTGTATTTATGTGTTTCTAAGCTGCGTGTGCCGCAGCTAACTAGGGCTGATTTAAATCTACCTGAGTCGTTCTTTTCTAAGCTGCGTGTGCCGCAGCTAACTGCTTCTCGTACACTTCAAACGTGCCGCATAGTTTCTAAGCTGCGTGTGCCGCAGCTAACAACTCATAGTCATGGTTTTCAAATGCTCGAATTTTCTAAGCTGCGTGTGCCGCAGCTAACATTTGATGCATGTAACCTACGATACGCTGATTTTTCTAAGCTGCGTGTGCCGCAGCTAACGCGCACAAGAGATGGCAGACCAAATGCTATCATTTCTAAGCTGCGTGTGCCGCAGCTAACTTATTAATGGCTTGCTGCGTGGCTTTGGGTATTTTCTAAGCTGCGTGTGCCGCAGCTAACGTTAAGAAGTAATGACTAAGTATCGTGCAGATTTTCTAAGCTGCGTGTGCCGCAGCTAACATGCTTTTTTGCATATCTTCTTACCTGTGTTTTTTCTAAGCTGCGTGTGCCGCAGCTAACAATGCCATCCATTCGGACAACTTGATTTGTTGTTTCTAAGCTGCGTGTGCCGCAGCTAACGCTTTGAAATACTTAATGCGTCACTTGTGACCTTTCTAAGCTGCGTGTGCCGCAGCTAACGCACATCGAGCGAACAGGCTTCTACTGATACTTTTCTAAGCTGCGTGTGCCGCAGCTAACTATTAGGTGCGCCCCCAAATTTGCCCCATGTTTTTCTAAGCTGCGTGTGCCGCAGCTAACTTGTGGGCCGTGACCTAATCACCCGCGACAAATTTCTAAGCTGCGTGTGCCGCAGCTAACTCTTTGGGTAGGTCGTCACGTTTTAGGTGTGCTTTCTAAGCTGCGTGTGCCGCAGCTAACACTAGCACGCCACGCGCAGGGAAATACGGCACTTTCTAAGCTGCGTGTGCCGCAGCTAACTTCTAGGGTTTCGACTACGTACCCTTCGTTTTTTTCTAAGCTGCGTGTGCCGCAGCTAACACATGGGCATTGAATATGGTAGTAACGCCAACTTTCTAAGCTGCGTGTGCCGCAGCTAACCATTAACGGCATTGGTAAACGACAACACAGTGTTTCTAAGCTGCGTGTGCCGCAGCTAACAGCAGTCTAACAGACAAAAAAATAGCTACAACAATCACTTATCGAAAATAGGGAGATTTACCCCTAATTTTAAGCGATATTGTAGCCATATGATTTATAACGATTTTTTAAAGAGCAAAAAATAAAGGTTAAAACTTTGGTAATGGCGCTTTTCTATTAAACCCATATGTATTGAACATCACGGGATTACTACTTTGCTCTGTGACTTTCCTAGCAATGCTCATATTGAATTCATCATTACTTGTAAGACTTTTCATCTTGATAAATGGCAATGCTTTATCTTCATCTGCCATTTTATAATCAGAAAAATGTTTACTAGCTTGTTCAAGCGTTTCGTTATGCCGTTTCATTCTTCGCCTGATATGTTTATCTGGGCTTCCCGACTTTTGCCGTCGACTAAAGCTTTCAAAACTACCAATATTCGCAGGCACTTCTGTGATATTTTTAATATGCACATAGTCGTCTAATCGATTTAACCATTTTTGAATATTTAATCGTTCTAAGTCCGTTTTATTTTCGGAAAACAAACGAAGTTTATTTCCGATAAATGCCGTGGCATTGTTGGCGTTTTCTCTATAGTGAGGGAAACTCACAGCAACAGGAACTTGTTTGTTGCTGTCTTGTATTTCCACTAAAGCTAAATGCACCTGCATCATAACTTTAGACCATAAGAAATGAACGCCAATATCGTCACTGGGTAATAAGGTGATATCGATATAGTGTTTCATAGTGACTCCTTATTTGTCACTTTCACCAAACACACCACCACGTACGAGTGTTGCCATTACATAATGTTCGTCTTCAACACGAGAGAGTTTCTCGCCACGCGCCCAAACATCAAAAAAACTATAAAAGTCTTGTTTAGCTGACGGTGTACGATAGGCTTTACCGAGATTAGTTACCGCACCGTAAGGTTCGATGGCGATGGGACCTGCGCTGGTTTCAGGATCGAGAAACTCAGGATACCAAGTATCAATACTGCGTAGCGCATTACCTATTTTTTGCGAATGAATGGCAGCAATACCTTTAACATCGTAAAGAATTTTACTTTTTTCGCCCTTACCTTTATCCAGCACTAGCTCTTCGCTTGGATAGACTTCTTGAGCTTTACCGACTTGAACAAAACAGTTGATGTCAAGTAACACAAAATCATCTTCGCTGGCCAATGCCGTAGCGATATGGCTGGCTAACTGGTCAATTTGTGCATCATTAAAATCAAAATTACGGGTAGTAAAGTGTGTGGCATCAAACGTCCATGACTCATCAAGCTTGCTATTTTTAGCTTTTACTTGTACTTCAATTTTTTCAGCCCCAACACGGTTGCGCCATAAAAAACGTGCATTGGCGATATTACTCGCATAGCGGCGTGCTAACTCGTTAAATCCTTGCTCTGTAATGTAAGTATTGGCTGCGGTACTATAACTTTGTTTAAACAAGGCATTATTACACGCTGATGGCCGGGTAATCCCACCAAGCACCTTAACGGTAAATTTTAAATTTAGGGTGTCTTGCTCAAGTCCTAACGCGCAGGCATCTACACGTTGTAAATTAGCCTTTTCAACTTCTGCATTTAGTTTTGCAGGATCACCTTTAATAGCTGGTTTTAACCGATTTGAAATCGTGCCGCGCACTGACTTTTCTTGTAATGGCAATGGGCTGATTTGAGTACGGTCATCCCATGTTGTGCCAAACATATAACCATCACTTGCCACTAGTTTTTTTTCAAATGCCAATACTGATGCAATGTTGTCTTTTTTAGCCATGATAAATTTCCTTTTCTTGTGTTAAATACTATTTAATTAAAATTCAGATTCGATTGAGTGAAGCTCTCGGTCAATATTTTGAGGTTTAACTTCCTGAGCCTTTTGCTGACATAGGTATAAATCATCCTTTTGGTGATAACGCCATAAGATGTCTTCGATAGACTTAATTCGATGTGGCATTTTAAATTCACCTAAAGTGACGATACTTTCGGCAAAACGATGAGGCGTGTCGGGATCTCGCTGATTCTTAGCTTCACCCAGCTCACTAATGCCATGAAAACCAGTGGCGATTGGCACTACCCATCCGGCAGGTTTATTATCTAGGGTTTTACGATAACTACTCCATGTTACTTTGCCGTCTTCGTCTGTTTCACAGTGATGATGGATTGCCAAGTAATCAATCAGAGCATCTAATGCATCAGCGCCATTTTCCATGGCATTGCTCATAAGATCGCGACGTTCTAATAAAGCATATCCGGGCATTAGCGCACGTTGTATCTTCATTAAGTCTTCAGGTACACCCTCCTCACTATTAAGGCAGAAAGGAATTTTAAAATCTCGAATATCCCCACCGGCCATTTTCATTTTTGCATGTAATAAATGGCTGATAGCATCGATTAAATTTTCACGCTCATCGATGGTAATATTGTCGAATTGAACAACCAAGCTCACATCAAGATGACAGCGAGCTTCTTCAATAAACGCTGATCTCGCACCGGTTTTATCTAACGGGTTGCCCGTACCCACAATAGAGTGCACAAAATCGTTATCCCCTTTGTAGGTTTGTAAATCCATATCATGGCTAACAACACCAGTGGCAGAAAAAATCACGGGAATACCTTGTGTATTTAATTGACGTTGCAAAGCATGTACCGCTCCCAACCAAGCGGTCATCGCAGGAAAACCAATGGTAAAAGGGCTTGAAAGCGCATTGGCGTTATGCACTTTAATATGTGGAATAATCAGTAGTTTTTTAACTTCACCTATCATCTGAACGCCTCCTTGTTCTGCAATACAATTTGCTGCATGTGTTTATGCTCACCGTAGCCAAATTTAATGGCTTTCTTACCGAGTATTTTTTCGTAGCCATGAAATACAAACGTGCTCACCGATTTGATAATTTCGTCTAACCAATCATCAGTGGTTTCACGCAGAGTTTTGCTTTCATCGTTTTGGCATAACCACGTTTTCTGCGCAGAAGATAATTGACTTGCAGTAGGCATATATTGTTCTAGCGCCACACTGCGTACTTGCCACATTTTTTCAATGATGTGATCGACCACGCTTTGATAATACTCATCACGCTCAGCCCGAATAAGCATATTGTTATCATCTCGGCTGTAGAGTTTATGTAGTTGATAGAATTGGTGCTTACATTGAAAGTAATTGACGGTTTGGGCAAAAAAATCAGTGCGAGGAAAATGAATATCTCTGGTTCTTAATACCGGAGGTGCACTCATAAACAAATGTGCCTTACCGCCATTTTGATTATTTAACACACTGATGTTTTGTGGTTTGGTACCACCATAGCCAATGGTAGTTAGATTATAAATTTCTTTATAATCTTGATGAATTTGTTCATTTTTCTTCTTCTCTCTAGCTAGCTTTATTTCATCACCAAAGCGCATGGCATCAAGACGTTTACGCAACTCAAACACTATTCCAGAAGCGGTCAAAATAGACAGTTGATGATAACTATTGATATCTGGGTTTTGCTCATTCGACTGATTGATAGCTGGAAAAAACACCTGCTTGATCTTCGAACTAGTCACCACGTCACTGCCAGCTGAGGTCATGGCTAAAAAGCCTTGTTTAAGACAGACATAACTTTGCGTATCATTAACATTTGGTAGGGTAAATAAATTTAGGGCTAACTCTGTATCTTGTTCAAGATGTTGAATTAAGCTTTGTCCATCTTCCGTTACCAAAGTTAAGAACTTGTATACATCTAAAGCTGCGGCATTCCCTAAAGCATCTGCAGCAACCTCTACATTTCCGCTACGTAATAAACCATCATTGGCCTGCTGAGTATTAGCAATAATAGAGCTGGCATAACCATTTTTATTTTTACGGGAGCTAGGGTGGCTAAAGGTACAAGGATGGGTTGAAATAGAAATTTGCCCCGCTCTATTAGCCGCATTAGGTAGCCAATTTTGCAGCGCAAACACTTCCTCACACTCTTGCTCTTTCTCTCGCACTTCTACTTCAGACATAGACGCCGTCAAGTTTTTCTTTAACCATGCGGCCTTTCGTTCATCGAAAAACGCCGTTATCGTTCTATCCATCTTCTTTACCTCCTATCCATTAATACGAACATAAGTACTTTATATAAAAGTTGCCAAAGCCCTTTCAACAATTGCCTTTTTATTAATTGGCTTTCCGGATTTTTCTCGTCAACTAGATTAACTTCTTCTTTCTTAGTAATGGTTAGCGTCTCAGTTTTTACGTATTTTTTCACTTTAGCCACACGGAATTTGGTTAATATTTGCGCACGATAGCACTCCGTACGAAAATGATCAACCATACAGTGTAAGAATGTCCAAAGCATTGATTGAATCACCATTCCCTGTATTATTCTTTAAATGCCGTAAAGGCAGCTTAGAAAATACATTGCAATAATGCATTTTATACTTCACTGCTGAGCAAGCAGCTTCAAGGTCAGGGGCATCAAATCCTCTGATCTTTTTCAAATTTCCACTAATCCCAATTGATCGTTATAGCCATAATGTTTCTTCTCGTTATGACTAAAGCTTAATTCACCATAGCGCAATGATATGCGTCTTTGGCTACTCTCTTGTTTATCTGCTAATGTCATGCAGCTTTGGTCAAAATTTCGGGTTAGCCACAAGCGTTGACTAGCTAGCTGGCTTAACGTTATTCGTTGTATGTTTAATGAGTGCTCTCGTTCGATGGCATAACCTTGATCATTTTTTTCGCAGAACTGACTACTTTGTTGATATTCATCAAACACTAAAAAAACTTTTAGGGTTGGTTCACTTTTTCTAAAAGGCGACAGCTCTTGGGGTAAAGCCGTTAAAAACCAATGGTGCTTTAACCAGCCTTGTAAAGTCTGCGGTCCGGTTTGCGCGCCATTCCCCATACTTTTGTAATTGGCAAGCCAATGCCAAGTAGCGGCGTGTTCGAGCTCTGCTAGGTTGTCTGTTGCATGCAATTCACGAAGATAACTGGCGTTTAAGTGAGCAGGATGCTGAATACGAGGTATTGCATCTAAACGTTTTGCTGTAGCTTGTTCATCAATAAGTTTTTTTAGATTATGACTTTTAAGTCCAATTGCCCCCTCGAAGCCAGGGCGATTAAATACCTTTGGATCTTCTTTATGATAATCACGAATGCCTTTCCAGTTGTATTGCATTAAAGCAATGTTTGGATGAGTTGTTTCGCCGTCTCGATGACGCCTTACTCGCCCTGCTAATTGGATAATCGAACGATAAGAAGACGGCTCAATTACAGCCCAATCAAAATCATGATCGCGACCGACTTCTTCTACAGGTGTAGCGACAAGAATAAATATGACGTTTTGAATAGCAGGTGTTTTAGCTTTTATGGCGTTTAGGTGACGGCGAATAACAGACTCATTTAGTGAAGCTGGTACTTCACCTTGTTTCTCTTTTCGTTTAAGTACTTTGTCTAAATGTCGCTCCTGTATTGAGCGTAATAACAAAACTTGTTGACTGTGATAGGCCATCACTCTGACTTCTGTATTTTCTGGCCAATCCTTTTCTAATAAATTCCGAGTGAGCGCTACACAAGGCTTAATATTAGCCACTCTAATCACTCCAAATGAAACGTTAGTTTCAGTAGGGGCATCAACAAAATGATGCTCTTGATGCTTATCGAGAACACTTTGTGCTATTAACTGAAAGTAAGCGTCTTGCTTACTACTAATGACTTCTTGTTGCAGATGACTCTGCCCTTTGTGGTTTTCAACAATGCTCTGACAGTCGGTAATATCGGCCTTACGCTTAGGGGGCTGTTGTTGTAATTTAGCCACTCTTTTTTTAATAAATTGAGCGTGTTCTTGTCTGTACTGGCCGATGGCTTTTGCGTCTTTGTTATCTTCTTCAGAATTAACAAACTGATTACTTGTTACCTGAGTCGAAAATTCATCTATCCAAGCACAACCAATCACTCCGCTTGTATCGCGGGTTTTGCAGAATAATTGCCAACCATCGCGGTAAGCCTTGAAATAACCTTCGGCTAAATAAGGCGGTATGGTTGCCGATGAAATCATGACCTTACGCCCCAACATGCCCGCCAAGTGAATTAGGCGCCCAATAGCGATTAAATCGTCACCACTAAAATCATCAATTTCATCGATAACCAAATCAGATGACATAAGGCGCAATGTAGGTAAAATATAACGACCACCACGTTTGGTTTCGGTTGCAGCCATTAAATGATCGATAGTGCACGCCAGTACTGGCGCATATAGAAACTGTTTATCACGCTCGCACGTTAATACTGTACTTAATCCTTGCTCAGGAATAACAGATTCGTAATCTAATTCTTCATCTAACAAAGACTCTTGTGATGAAGAACCACTGTTTTCAAAACTTTGCTCTTGTTGATCTACTTTCGTTTGTTGGTGTAATTCCATAACAGCTCGGGAGCCAATTAGTACAGCAAGCTCACTGTTATCTAAACCAACACGTTCACGGTATTCATCACCTGTTTGTAAGGTTAATGTGCGAAGTCCAAGGGCTAAAATAAAACGTAAGCTTTTAGCGTCATTTGATAATGCTCGCATGACTTTGGCATTAGCAAAGGTTTTACCACAACCAGTGCTTGCCATATTGACCGTGAAAAAACCGTATTTTAGTTGGCTTTGTTTGACAAACTCTTGCTGCCAAACGTTAATTTTATCAACGGCTTTATCTTGCCATTCAAACTTTTTAGGACTGCGTTTTCGTAAACTCTCGACGTCTTGTGCTAGTGGTGGCTCTTGCTCAAAGGCTGGTAATAAGTGGGCGGTCTGCAAGGCGTTTCTTGCCACGCCAACTAAATGTTCATCTAGCTTTTGTTTTAGGGTATTGGTTGCCCTATCGGTATTTGCAAATAGTCCCGTTGTATCGCGCCATTTTTTATCCGCTTGTTGTGATGAATAAAAATGATCACCCAACATCAAACACAGTCGCGAATGATTAATGAGCAAACGATAGCTGTCATCTTTGATACATTGAATTGCTTGCTCTTGATTAGATAACAATCGCTGCGACCATTTTTTAACTTGCTGTAACCAAGGTTTCGAATTGCTGATCAAGCCTTTTGGGAAACTAAAACAAGCTCCAAGTCTTTTTTGGTATTCCTTTTCATCAAAGCGGTTTTCATATCCCCACTCTTTAGTGATGAGACTCAACATAATATCAATCGAAACTACGGACTCAGAGGTGTAACCTTTACAACTGTCTTTATCTGGCAAAGGTAAACGGTGATGAGAAACGATTAACCAAGCCACTAATTTAGCAATAGGTGGCAAATGGCTTAATGGTTTAGTTTGATTTTCTTTTACCTGTTTTTTTAACAAGCTTTCATTCAAATCACCATTACTTAATTTTTTAAGCCATGCTTCGTCTGAACTTGCATCTGTGGTTTGAATAAAAGCTTTTAGTAATAAAAGTGAGATCCATTCATGCCGAATAGGGTCACCTTTAAAACCCACTTTATTCTTGGGATCGAGTTTATTTTGAAATAAAGCGGTGGCTTTCCCCCAGTCGTGTAACAACGCTGACAAACCAACCAAAGCTTTAATTAACGGTAAATAATGCCAATCATTTTGAATATCAGTATTAAGCAAAGTACGCTTGGTACTATTCACTGGCACCACGCCTTCACTATTAAACTTATTCTTATTCCCCACCACCCACAACAATTGGCTTCTCGATCTCGACCGTATCCAATGGCAGCTTACGGCAGTACTTTTACTGGCGGTTTGGCGTAGCATTTTTTTCACGGTGAGTAAGCCATCTTCTGTAATGACTGTTTGCCAGGTGTTGTCGCCAATGCGGTTAGCGAATGCGTCTAGCACTCTACGAGTTTTCTTCAGGGCATTTTTTTCGCACTGACTGACAAAAGTCACCATCATGCTGCTGTTACTCCCAACCTTGAATTGATTAACATTCGCGCACACATCAAATCAGGCATATACTGATGCTTAATTTGATGTTGAATAAAATTTAAACTGGAATTGACGATGCGAACTACTTTAAATATTGACGATGAGTTATTGGCTAAAGCTATTGAGTTAACTGGCATACAAGAAAAGTCAGCGATTATGCGTGAGAGTTTACAAGCGCTAGTTGAACGGGAGAGTGCTAAACGCTTAGCCTTATTGGGCGGCACCGAACCGGAGTTAACAAATATTTCTCGTCGCCAAAGTACGTTGGCTGAATAATGGTTTTGATTGACACTTCGGTTTGGATTGATCACTTGAGATCGGGTAATCCTGAACTGGCTCATTTGCTTACCTCGTCACAGGTGTTAATGCATCCATTGATTATTGGTGAGTTAGCTTGCGGCAATTTACAAAACCGAGATACGTTAATTAATTTATGGCAAGCACTGTCGCCCATCACACAAGCTAGCCACACCGAAGCTTTAGCGTTACTCAATGCCCAAAACCTAATGGGGAAAGGCATTGGCTTTATTGACTTACATTTATTGGCATCAGTCTTGTTAACACCTGGCGCGTTACTTTGGACTATGGATCGCCGTTTAAATACTATTGCCCAAGCTTGTTCAGTGAGTTTTAATAAACACTGAGTTTTATTTTTAGCGACCAATTTACTCATCATACGACAGGTCCCCTTTAACACGAACGTTGATACAGCCTGTTAAAGTTATTGGTAAAATACGTTGGAAGTAAGCAAGTTTTTCCATGGTAGCGCTGGGATCACAAGGGTCTGTTAATTTAAATTTTGCTTTTTTTCCAAGAGTAATAATCGACCTTTTAGAATCGAGCCATAGCCACGCTCCACAATTTTCACTTTTAATATTTGTATTGGTCAATTGAGGAACGATTACCATTCCTTTAACGGGCGACTTACGGTCCCATCGATAAATGACACTTGTAAAAGCATGACCAGTGATATGGTTAATGTTCTCACCTGACATTTTAAGCTCTATTAAATAATCCATTTCTCGCCACATTGTCATGCTGGCTTTCCTTGCAATGCCACGGCTTTCACTATGTCAAACATAAAATCTAAAGCTTTGTGATCGGTAAACTTTTGCAGTATTTGTTGGCGGAATTCTTGCTCAGTGGCGTTTTCTTTGGCACAAATAAATGCCCACGGTAATATGATGGCGTCTTTGATTAAATCAGCTATATCAAATACCAAGGCACCACGACGGGTTTTACCATGCATAACAGCAAAACCGTGAGGTATGCCTAATACCCATAAAGTACAAGCAGCGAGTCCGTAAGCTAGGTAATTACCATGATTTAAAAAGTCGTTGGCTTTGTCGATGTTATTTTTTGATGAGCCTTGATGCTGCCGAGTAAAATCTGTGGTGCCAGTGTTGTTAGCAGCGAATTTGTACAAAACTTTGGTTAGTTGAGCTTCGGTTAGTAATAACTCAGAGGATTTTTTAGCCGTGGTGGTACGTTGTTCAAAGGTGTCTAAAGCCGTTAAAATTTTATCGTCTGTGACCTTGAAACCTTCTGATTTGAGATCTTTGTCTTTGCTCCATACGTTACTTAAGTAGTCAATTCTGGCCAATTGAAACTTTTTAGCAGCGTTTAATCGCTTTTCATCGTCAAACCAAAAGCTCATCCAACCTTGAATATATTCTGTAGGGCGATATTCGCTTTGTGGGGTCATCCATTCGATTTCATTTGCCATATATAAGGGTGTTCCACCGCCACCTGCAAACCCAACTAGCACACCAGCTTGAGCTAACATACGCATAGCAGCCTGGGTAATAGAAGTACCATTTCCTAAAAGCACAACGGTGGAGTTTGCGATTGGAATATTAAAATACTGGTTTTCCTTTTGAGCTTCAGTTAAATAGAGCACTCGCCCGTCCTTTTGCATCACGCGGCAATATTCTAGGTAGTACATATTGGCTCGCTTAGAGTGCAAAATAGTTTTTAAATCTGAGGGCGAAAAGTCGTTCATTGCTTCAAAGTCCTTATTTAACTATGACCGATTGTTGGTGTATTTAAGCAACCAGTAAATCCCTGAAATAAAACCAGTAAACTTTGTTGGTAGGTATTTGCTTTTTAGACTTGCTTAGCCATTAAATAACCACGTTTGTATGTCTTTTTTGTTGGCGAGTACCAGTTGTTGGGCTTCTGGGTATTCATCTAGAAATTTAATATTTACTTGCATTTCTTGTAATACATACTGCGCTAGTGCGGCTCTGGTGGTAACGGTAAGTTCGCCATTTGTCATTTGATAGTCTTGCTCGATAACCCGTTTCTGCTCAGGTGAGAGCCTAAGGTCGGCAACGAATTTTAAATCGATGACGGTTTGCCATGCCTTATCGTTGCAGGGGGACACTGTTTCACCTTCAAGCACCTCTGGAGCGCCATTGAATCGACTGAGAACAAAGTCTCTAAACTGCTGATGTTTTTCATCAAATGCTCTCAGGTGCCAGCGTAACCCGGTTTTTACAAACACATGAGGCTGAATTATACGACCTTCACCATTAGGACTTTTTAAAGACACATAATCCACTTCTAAACGACGGCGCAATTGAATAGCTTGTGTTAATGCGCGCATAACATCTGGCTTTACACTGCGTTTAGGTAGGTTTAAAGAGGCATTGGTTAGCGGCGTGCTGTTGGTTTTCGTCGTGAAATCCGTTTGCGTGTGTAACCATTCCAGATATTCATTAGCATCACCGGAGATATAACAACAAGCAAAGTCAGTGGTAGTAAAAAAACCTTTTAAACTCGGGTTATACGAAAGATTGAGCGGATGTAAACGTTGGTATTCAGCAATGTATTTTTGGGCTTGTGTTCGGCTTACGTGAAAATACTCGGTGATATGACGGCTATTCACTAATCCTTGCCAGTAAGCATGCATTTCTATAAACCAAAAACGGCTCTCAATATGTTGTTCGTTCATACTCATGTCCCTTTTCCAAGGTACATTTATATGCATATTGTGTTAAATACATCACATCTGTCCTTGAGCAACGACTAGTCTGCACTAAGGCGTTTGCCTATTTCATTAGCGCAAAATAATTCTCCATTTATCCACTCTACTCTTAAGAAAAATAACACGCAAGCAATGTTACTTTTTAGAGACGAAAAACCGTGATTTTTAAAGTAGCAGCATTAATAACTACCAGATGAGCTAAGTACAGGAGTAAATGCAGGTTTCATTATCGAAATGCTAGGAATAAGCTTTAGCGGACACAGTTATTTGAAAGTATTTTTTACGCTTGCCACTCTACTGAACAAGCTGCGGTTACTTTACCTAGGTTAGTTTGCAAAAGCAGGCCTACTAATATTGATAGCAATACCTGTCTGTCACGTAACACTGGAAGAAAATGAATAACAAGCGAGAGCTTGGCATTGGTCGAAACTGAGCTTCACGCGCCAATCGTGTAGATGGCTTCAATAAAAAAGCTCAAACAACTTGTTTGAGCTTTTGAAAAATTAATTTTGTCCCCTATTTGCCCCCATAGCTATTTAAGCGCCTGGACGTCAACAAATTCGGGACCTGCCAACTAGAATGGCATTTTAAAGCCAGGAGGCATCGCCATGCCGCCAGTGACGTCGGCCATTTGCTCTTTGGTCGTTTCTTGAACGCGGCGTACTGCGTCATTGATTGCTGCGGCAACCAAGTCTTCAATCATTTCTTTATCGTCTTCCATCAAGCTGTCGTCGATGTCAACACGGCGTACGTTATGGTTACAGGTCATAGTAACTTTAACTAAGCCCGCACCCGACTCGCCCGTAACTTCCATTTTGGCTAGCTCTTCTTGTTTCTTCTGCATGCGCTCTTGCATTTGTTGCGCTTGCTTCATTACGTTGCCCATTCCACCTTTAAACATACTGTTTCTCTCTTAATCTTTGGAATAAAATTTATCGTGCTTTGATTGAATCAGTCAGCACTTGTGCATTGAACATGTCTTTAAACATGCCAATGGCCTCATTGGTTTCTACCACCTGCTTAGCATGTTCCAATCGAACCCGATTGATACTTTGCTGCAAAGCAAATGGCGTATTGATTGCGTCACCTACATGTACTTCTAACTTAATGTCTTGCTGTAACACTTCGCTAAGAGCATATTGCAATTGCTCTTTGGCTGACTCAGTGTTGAGGTGCTCTTTGCTTTGCACCAAATTAAGTATCACTTTGTCGCCCTCTCGCGTGAACTCTGAGTGCAAGGCAAGTTGCTTAGTCAGTGCCGCTACCTGCATTTGTGTTATCAAGGCGCTCCATTTATCTAATTGAGGCGCGATAGTGACTTTTTCACCCGATTCTAGAAATGCTGGAACGTCATAATTAACTTCACATTCTAAATCTTGTGCTAAGTGAGCAGTGGGGTCGAAAACCGTATTTTCAATTGCTTGTTCGTTGTTTGAGAAATTCTCTTGCTCGTCAACCGGAGCAGTTACTGCATCTAAAGTCGTTTCACCGCGAGCGATATCATCTTGTGCCGCATTACCATTGTAGGCATCGTCAGACGCCCAAGGCGGTGCTTCTTCAGCATGAGCGGTATTATTTAGGCTTGGCTCGAATGCATTTTGGTTATTTTCATACTCAGAATTTACCACAGCAACATTTTCACGAGGCAGATCTTGATTAAGCTCATCTTGTGTCAGTGCATCATCCGCAGATGAAGTATCATGCCCGGCTGGCTGAGGTGCATTTTGAACACCAGTGGTCGCAGGTTGTTCGGGCGTCGATTGCTTTCTTGGCACCGCTCCTGCCATGGGTTCAACACCCGGCCCACTGCCACCAGGCAAAAATTGACTGGTATCATACCCGCCTTCAGACTTTTTTACTGAAGGGGCATTCTCCTCTTCGTCTGTCGCTGTTTGCGTTAATTTTCGGCGCAGGGCGAGCAAACTTTCAGTCGTTTGGCTTTGTGGTTTTGACGCGTTCTGCGTATGGCTGTGCTCACCAGGCGCATCACTTGTTTGCTGAGCATACTCAGGTTGAATAAAATGCGCTGCTTCTTGCAAAATATCAGCTTGCTGGGCTTCCATGTCTTGCATTTGCGCGCTGTAATATTCGTCATCATCAAACTGCTGAGCTGAGGCTTCATCTGCAGGCAGGTTTTGCTCTGGCCCCGCATCTGGTGACGCAGTATCGCGCGGCTCGTCACGCGTTTCTCTCGTCTCGCCTGTAGGCGTTTGATGAGGCGGCTTAACGTCACTTTGCGTAATCGAAGACGGTTGCGACGCTGCTTGCGCTTGCGGCGCGGCTGCAGTTTGAGTGTGCGCCGTGGCAGTTTGAGTGAGCGGAGCTGCAGTTAATTGAGAGCTAGCAGCCTCAGGTGTTATTTCAGCAACTTGTGATTCTTGTTCTGTCTTTTCGGGCACGGCATCAATTGTTACCGTTGACGCTATTTGTGCGGTTTCTGATGATTCAGACTGTGCTTGTTGCTCTGGCGCTGGCTGCGTTGAAGGGCTTGGCGTCATCGCCACTAGCTCTTCTATGCTGGTGTTGCTCTGCACTGGGCTAAAAGCCAACATGCGCAGCAGTGTCATTTCAAGACCTGTTCTAGCATCCGCGGCAAACGGCATATCCCGCTTGCCCTGCAAGGTGATTTGATAAAGCAGTTGAATGTGCTCAGGCACCGCATTTTTTGCTAACTGATAAATGGCTCGCGCTGAAATCGTTTCAAGCTTACATGCGTCAGGCACAAACTGCGTCAGGGCAACTTGATGTAGCAAACTCATCAACTCGTTTAGCACTTGGCTATAATCAACCGCTTGCTCTGACATCAGTTCAACTAACTCAAACACCAGGTCATTTTGCTTATTCAGCACGGCATTCAGTAACTTAAGAACTTGGGTTTTATCCATTAAGCCGAGCATGTCGGTGACGATGCTTAAACTAACATTGCCATTGCCTTGGGCGATGGCTTGGTCAGATAAACTTAATGCGTCGCGCATACTCCCCTGGGCTGCTCTTGCAAGCTGCGCCAGTGCTTCAGGCTCATTTTCAAGTTGTTCTTGGTTAAAAACATGCTTAAGTTGCTGGGCAATTTGTGCTCGCGATAGGGCTTTCAAATTGAACTGTAAGCAACGAGACAAAATGGTAATGGGTAGCTTTTGAGGATCGGTCGTGGCCAACAAAAACTTTACATGAGGCGGTGGCTCTTCAAGGGTTTTAAGCAAAGCGTTAAAACTATGCTTAGACAACATATGTACTTCATCGATTAGATATACTTTATATCGGCCACGAGTGGGACGATATTGTACGTTGTCTAGTAACTCTCGGGTGTCTTCAACTTTGGTTCGAGAGGCCGCGTCAATCTCTAAAAGATCAACAAAATTGCCCTGCTCTATCTCCACGCAGGTTGAACATTGACCACAAGGTTTTGACCCCATACCCAATTCGCAATTCAGACTTTTCGAGAAAATCCGTGCGATGGTGGTTTTACCTACACCACGCGTTCCAGTAAACAAGTAAGCGTGGTGTAAGCGGTCATTATCAAGTGCATTTGAAATGGCTGCGACTACATGCTCTTGACCGACTAATTCACTGAAGTTATTCGGTCGCCATTTTCGCGCTAGAACTTGATAGCTCATGTTATTTAATTACTCGCCTTCAAACTCGCAAATAGAATGACTTTGTACACCAATTTCTTGCAGCTTTGCTTCACCGCCCAGCTCAGGGAGTGAAATAATAAAACCTGCGTGTTCCACTATACCGCCTAAACGTCTAATCAAATTAGCCGTGGCGATCATGGTGCCACCCGTGGCGAGCAAGTCGTCTAACATCAGTACTTTTTCGCCGGGTTTCACCGCATCTTCATGGATTTCAAGGCAGTCAGTGCCGTATTCAAGATCGTAGCTTTCGCTAATCACTTTACGCGGTAATTTATTAGGCTTACGCACCGGTATAAAACCAATACCGAGCTCAATCGCCAATGGCGCACCGAACAAAAAGCCGCGGGCTTCAGTGCCTGCCACTTTATCGAAATTGTATGGAGCAAACTCTTTGACTAAAAGTTCAATGCTCGACGTGTACGCTTTATGATCTTCAAGAATTGAAGTCACGTCACGAAATAAAATCCCAGGCTTGGGATAATCAGGCACGGTTTTAATAACCGACTTTATATAAGCAGCGGGCACAGCTTTCCCCGTTGTAATTGATAATTAAAAAACGACAGTTAAAGGAAAACGATCCAACCCAGAATGACATGCATTAATGGCAACGCCAATAACGTCAAAAGCCCAGCGGCTAAATATGTGAAATTGAACGGATCTTGAGAACCATTATTATCTTGCATTGAAAACCCCATTCGTCGCGATTTAACTAATATGAATTCAGCCGTAAATGGTAATTCAAACAGATAAAAATTGATAGCCCATTTACGCGCTAATCGAATAGGGTAGCAAGATCTGTTCGTCCAACATTTGTTGAACAATTTGGTTAACACCTTGTATTACTTGCTCTGCCTCTAATTGAGGAAGGCTTTCAATCATACTTTGATGCAGAGATTCGAATGACAAGTGGGTATTATTTTCGATCGTGACCAGTAAATGGGCCGTCATCGCAGTAATGAGCGTGAAGTCCACTTGATCGTCACTGTCGCGGTGGATCACTAAATAAACCGGCTCTCCCGCTTCACTGGGTTGGTAATCTTGACTAATTTGATGCACAGGAAATTGATAACTAACAACACTGGCTAGCGGCGACAATTGCACGTCACTGACCGGTTGCGATGTGTCCCACGCTTGGCTTTCAATTTGAGTTTGGGTCAGTTTTCGAATAGATACCGCAAGCTCCATCCATTCATAATGCGCCAGCTCAGTCATAAATATTGGGTCGTGATCTTGGCGCTCATATTCATTGCTAATGTACTCAACAAATTCTTTACTAATGTCAGTAAAATACGGCGAGCGACATTCGTGCTCAGCAAAAAACTGCCGAGCAAGAGCATTCCACTGCTTGGTTGTATAAAGGCTCTCTAACACGGGAAAACCAGAACTGAGGAAGCCTTTGATATTGTTGAAAAACAGATCCCGATATATGGCCATGCGTCTTGGCTCTATATCATGAGAAAACGGATTATTATCTGGGTCTTTTAGATGATCGATAAAGGCCAATTGGGTCTTTTGAAAATCGTACATTTATGCCAAATCCTTGTGGCTCACCGCCATCATATGCTTGTGTTGAATTTGGCGTATTTTCTCTACTTCAAGCAGCAGTTCTTCGATCGGCGGGATATTAAAATCACGCTCTAATAATGTGGGAAACACCCCATGTATTTCGTACGCTTTTTCCAATAAATCCCACACAGGCTGAATAACATCCGCACCATGTGTATCAACCTTCAAGTCGTCTGCTTCGTCGTAATGCCCAGCGATATGCCCATATGCAATACGAGCTGATGGCATGGCCTTTAAAAACGATTCAGCGTCATAGCCATGGTTAATTGAATTGACGTATATATTGTTTACGTCTAACAGCATTTTACAGTTTGATTCTTCAAGAACCGCCAAAGTAAAGTCTTGTTCGCTGATCTGGGCATTGGGAGCCGCATAATAAGAAACGTTTTCTAAAATCAGCGGGCGCTCAATAATATCTTGCACCTGCTTTACCCGTTCAACGACATATTTGACCGCTTCTTCACTAAATGGGATCGGCATTAAATCATACAAATGACCTTTGCCAGAACAATAACTTAGATGCTCGCTGTAATGCTGAATATTGTGTTTATCAAGAAAGGCTTTAACGTCTTTAACGAAGTTAATATCCAGCGGCTCTGGGCCACCAATCGACAATGAAAGCCCGTGGGTCGTAAACTGGCTAGTTTGGGTAAACTGGCTAAGCTGCTTCTGGTACTTTCCCCCTAACGGTATCCAGTTTTCTGGGGCGACTTCCCAAAAGTCGACAGAACGAGGGATATCATCAATTAACTCATTGATCATTTCACGGCGAAGCCCTAACCCCACACCTGATAAATGCTTACTCTGCATCATTTGCCTCTTCACTACTTATTGAAACTGACGCTATAACTCCATTGTAACGCGTTTCATAATTTTTGTGGCCTATACAATAAAGGCCAGCAATGCTGGCCTTTATCCAAAAAATTCTGGTTAAGCGTTAAGCTTGGCCACCACATTTGCCTTCGCCGCACTTGCCTTCTTTGGCTGCTTTGTCTCCGCCACATTTGCCTTCGCCGCACTTGCCTTCTTTAGCTGCTTTGTCGCCGCCACATTTACCTTCGCCGCACTTGCCTTCTTTAGCTGCTTTGTCGCCGCCACATTTACCTTCGCCGCACTTGCCTTCTTTAGCTGCTTTGTCGCCACCACATTTGCCTTCGCCGCACTTGCCTTCTTTGGTCATTTTAGCTGCTTTGTCGCCGCCGCATTTTCCTTCACCGCACTTACCTTCTGCGACATCTTGCATATAACCAGATTCTAATGTTTGCATCCCAAAAGGTGCCGCATTAGCTTGAAAGCTAACCGCTGCTAGAGAGCCAAGTACAACTGCACCCATTGCTGTAGCGATAGTAGTTTGTTTAATCTGTTTCATATTTGACACCTTAAGTAGAATTAAATTTTTGTATGTAAAATTGCTTACAAATGATTAGACCCAGCGAAGTAAATGAATATTTCGTTGATGTGAAAAATATTTACATTTAAACGAAATCTCCCCGTTGAGCCCCTTGTTCACATGCAGTGTAGACCACGATTTACTTAAGCGTGAGTTAAATAAGAGGTCTCATGTGCCTACGCCACTACCGTTTTAAAAATTTACCACGAACATCTAAAAAGGGCGTTTTCGCTGTCAGCACTGCCAGATAAAGAACACACCTTTAATGCCCCCATTAACATAGACTAAGTGCTAATAGCAAGATTTGGATTTTCATCGTATAAAAATTTAGTGAAATTAAATTTAGCTACTTTGACGTGTTTGATTTCCCTTGATGTATTGCGTCGTAGCCTCTGTATTTAACACTAAAGTAGTTAAAAATAATGAATAAAAAACAAACCAAAGGGATTGAGATAGAAAATCCTAGCAAGTACATGACACTAACCTACGCGATATCGCTAACGATAATCGCGCTTTTATCTGGTGCTGTTCATTTGATGTTAGATCAAGTTATTGAGCAGCAAAGCCAAACCGGAAAGATTGTTAATATTAGCGGCCAGCAACGAATGCTCTCCCAGCGTGCAGGTTTGTTTGCACTTCATCACCTGCAAACAGGCAGTCATGACGCTAGACTCGTTGCTTTAGAAGCCATTGATAAAATGCTCATAAACCAAAACTTTTTATTACAGCACCATAAGGAAAATCAAGGTTCTGATTTTTCCGCAGAGTTAAACGCACTCTATTTCAGCCCTCCGGATAACGTGCAACAGAATGTCGTTAAATTTGCTGACACCGTCAGGCGAGTTTTAAACTCCTCAGAGGATTTAAATGAAGCGAACTTAACTACCCAAAAGCAATATATTGTTGATCTTGCTAAAACCTCGCTTCTAGATTCGCTTCACAGTGTGGTAGAGCAGTATGAGAAAGAAAGCTTCGAAAAAGTCGATGAGTTAAGGTTTGCGCAGAATGTGGTGTTTTGGATAATCATTTTTACCATTCTCATTGAAGCTATATTTATATTCAGACCAATGGTGGCAAAAGTGTCCTTGTTCGCCTCGAAGTTGCAACGTGAGGCTAACTACGACGCACTAAGTGGTATATTCAACCGCCGCGCATTTAATTTACAGTCTGCACAGCAGTTTAATAAGTCGCGAGAAAACGACCAACCCCTTAGCGTGCTAATGTGTGATGTAGATTTTTTCAAAAACGTCAACGATACGTATGGACATAGCACGGGTGATGAAGTGATCAAAATGGTTGCTCAAGTCATGCTAGAGAATACACGCAATTCTGACCTCGTCGCACGCTATGGAGGTGAAGAATTCATTGCTCTGTTGCCTAGAACATCTAAACACGAAGCAAGCATCGTAGCGGAAAAAATTAGACGTTCCATAGAGAGCATTGAAATTAACATCGATAATCATCAACTGCGTTTTACCATAAGCATAGGTATTAGTGATCTGAAGTCTGCTGATTCCAATATCGATAATGTTATTTTACGTGCCGATGAAGCGCTCTATAACGCCAAGGAATCGGGTAGAAATCAGGTGCTAATGAGTGCTTAACGAGTTAGCGCTGCGAACAGCAACTTAACTTCGAGGAGTCATGATTCAATGACGCGTTTGTTTGACATGCTCTACTCGAAGATTTGAATACTACGAAACACCCTCCTTCCATCATGATATGAGATACTTTTAATTTTTCTGCTACGTAAAAATTCACTAGCGCATATGCGCACTCACAAAATTGTTATAACATCACATTTTTAATTTCCACGCTAAACTGAGAAGTAGGCAACGCGGTTGCTGTGATCTCAACCACAGGGTTGATTGAATTCGCGCCATTGAACGAGTTAACTATCAAGCAATTTCAAACAACTGTGAATAATAAAATATTAGGTCACATCAACTTATTTCAAATTGCTAAACCCTATATTAAACAAGGTGGCAGTATCACATTTACCAGTGGTTATGTGGCACAACATCCGATGCCAGGGTATTGAGCGGTTAGCTTAGTTAATGCCGCGCTTGACGCTTTTGTTAAAGCTGCAGCCCTAGATTTGGGTGACTCATTTCACATTAATACCGTTAGCCCACGGTTCGTAAAAGAAACAATATTGTTGATGTGAATGAACAGTGAAACCGGTATCAGCGCTGCTAACACAGACAAAGCATACCGCCATTCTATTGAAGGCCAAGAAACAGGCCAAATATTCGATGTTGTGGATTACATTAACTAAAAGACGATTTGGCTATCAAAAATCACTTCATCAAACATTTTTGCTAGACAGCCATTTCGTTAACTCAGATAAAAAATGTGCTACTGAAAATATAAAGCCCCCCAATAGTTGGATATTCCAATTACTGAGGGTCTTTTTATGTCCAAACATCACACAGCATTTAAATTAAACCTCGCTTTTATCCTGATTTTTTTCGCTATCAACCTGTTCAAGTTCCTTTAACTCAGGACCATCGCTGGCTAAAAGCAATGCTATCCAGCGGGTGTCTTGCCCCGACTCAAGGCCAATCTTGACGATCATGGTTAAAGGAACTGACAGTAGCATGCCAACTGTGCCTAGTAACCACCCCCAAAAAATTAACGACAAAAACACCACTAATGTCGACAAACCTAGACCTCGGCCCATATACCTTGGCTCAATAATGTTGCCCATTACCGTGTTGGTAACCACAAACCCCAGTGCCGTTAAGCCAGCAATACCAGGGCCCAATTGTACTAGCGCCAGCAAAACAGCTGGGATGGCGGCGAGAATTGAGCCTATGTTTGGTATGTAGTTGAGCAAAAATGCCATCATTGCCCATAACAGGTAATGATCAACCCCTAAAAAGTACAGCCAAAGCCCTATCACCAACCCCGTTCCTAAACTTACCAGTGTTTTGATCGCCAAATAATTCTTAACAGACAATAGAAACTTGTCGATTTGGCGCATTTTCATATTCGGATCGTCTAAAGCAATATGGATCTTACGAGGAAACGATTCCGCTTCGAACAACATAAACACCACAATAAGAAGAATTAATAAGAAGTTGGTCAACACCCCGCCCAAACTAGTCAATAAACTGGTTGCCATGTTCATAGCCGCACCGGGATCTAAATAAGACAGTAATTGGTTTTTATTAATCTGTATGTTGAAATCGTTTAGGCGACCAATCACAAAAGAAAATTGCTCGACCAGTTGTTTCCGGTATTTCGGCAAATTTTCGCTAAAGTCATTCATCGATTGGCCTACAAGTCCTGCGAGCATAAACCCTAATATAACAATGAGCAGTATAACCAAGACCACTGACACGGCTCTTGGGATCCTGTACTGGTTGGCCCAATTAATAATTGGGCTGCACGACATAGCAATAAAAATCGATAATAAGAATGGGACGACGATGGCGCTTGCGGCTTTTATGCCAGCTAAAACAACCACAAGTGATGCAAGTATTAACAGCACTTTCAGTGAAGGGGAATATTTCATTTGCATGGTTTAGCTCACTTGTAGAATAAATGAAAAAATTAACGGAAAGTATGCTTACTTTATAGCCTTACGTCGTGTTTTTAGTATTATGAGGCATATCAATGACATCTTGATAATATCCATGTACAAAACGATAAAAAGATATTAACGTACTGATTTTAGGTTATTTTTACGTCGTAAAACAAGAGTGGTAATAATATGAAGTTAAATCCCGCGACGATCCGGATAAAAAATTTACGTTTACGTACCTATATTGGTATTAATGAAGATGAAATAATTAACAAGCAAGATGTCGTCGTAAATGTAAAAATTGAATATCAGGCAGATCAAGCAACTGACACAGACAACATGGACGATGCCCTTAATTACAAAGTCATCACAAAGCGTATTATTCATTTAGTTGAGGACAATCGTTTTGCGTTACTGGAAAAATTAACCGCTGATGTCTTAATGATCGCCGCTGAACACCCAAGGGTGACATATGCCGAAGCCGAAGTGGATAAACCCCATGCCTTGCGCTTTGCTGACTCGGTTTCTTTATGTCTTTCATGTTCTAAAACGTAACATAATAAGGATTTTCTATGCGTATTTTGATTACTGGAGGTACAGGATTAATCGGTTCTAATTTAATCCCTAAGTTGAAGCCAAACGATATCACAGTGGTCACGCGCAATGTTTCGCAAGCGGAGCTGGTATTAGGTCACAAAATCACCCTAATCTCATCATTGGATGATTTCGATAACCTTGATGGCTTTCACGTTATTATCAATTTGGCTGGCGAGCCAATCATAAGCAAACGCTGGACTGATGATCAAAAAAAGCGCATAGAACAAAGTCGTTGGAAACTAACCGAAAAGCTTGTAGCACTGATAAAAGCCAGCAATCAGCCTCCTGCGCTATTGATTAGTGGTTCAGCGATTGGCTACTACGGACACCAAGGCGACAATATTATTGATGAAACATTCGACTCACCCCACGATGAGTTTAGCCATCAATTATGTGAAAGGTGGGAGTTCTTGGCTAAACAAGCTGAATCAGCGCACACACGTGTGTGTATTGTTCGCACAGGTGTAGTGCTTACTCGTCGAGGTGGTGCGTTAGTGAAGATGCTACCTCCCTTTAAGTTTGGTTTAGGTGGTCCAATGGGATCAGGACAACAGTACATGTCGTGGATCCACTTAGAAGATATGTTAGATGGACTGATTTACTTAATAGAACATACGCAATGCAAAGGGATATACAATTTTACCGCGCCTAATCCCGTTACCAATGAGCAATTCAGTAAAACCCTTGGAGCCGTGCTACACCGCCCGGCTTTTTTACCTATGCCCTCTTTCGCTCTGCGCCTGATTATGGGCGAAGCAGCCGATCTTTTACTGAACGGGCAGCGGGTGATACCGAAACGACTACAAGAAGATGGTTATCAATTCCATTATCCCGAGCTTGAGCATGCCTTAGAGTGCTTGCGTTTATAGCCCTTGCCAACAAACTTGCGCTTCTATATGCCGTGCATAAAGTAAAAAAGACGCCGTGCATGAAATAGAAAAAGCCGATAACGAATAACGCGTTATCGGCTTTCTATTGTCCATTGAATAATCAGACCATTTGACGTAATAAGTGGCTGGTATTAAGGCGTAACAAACGCCAGCAACCTATAATGCCTAGCGCTCCAACAACAATCGCTCCGACGACAGGGGCAATAAACCAATACTCCCAATGCAATACTGCTTCCATCTCAAAGATTTGGCTTTGTAAAAAGAACAAACTCACTTCATTGGAAAACGCTGCCATCAGACCAGCTACTAACCCAATAATGACAAATTCGAACAAAACACTAGCTCGTATCAAACGTCCTTTGGCCCCTAACGTACGCAATATAGCAAGCTCTTGCTGGCGTTCATCCATACTCGCTTGAACTTGAGCGATCAACACTAGTGCCCCAGCTGCCAGCACTAAGACCAATATAAACTCTACCGCCAATGACACTTGCTGCACTATACCGCGTAACTGTTCAATGCGGGCATCTACGTCAAACAAGGTGACACTAGCAAAAGGCTTCATCAATTCAGTGATATCTGATTTACGTGATTTATCTAAGTAAAAACTCGATAAATACGTTGGTAAATACCCTGTCATCGCTTGAGGTTGAATAACAAAGAAAAAGTTTGGCTGCATGGTTTGCCAATTCACTTCACGTAAGCTCGACACTTGTGTATTAATGATCTCGCTGCCTACATTAAAGGTTAACTTATCACCTAATTTGATATTCAACCTATCCGCAATGCGCGCTTCAACAGAAACACCATACAATCCACTTGCTAAAGGTTCACCCGATTCAAACCACTCGCCGGCTACAATCTCATTTTCAGGCTGCAGTGTATCGCTCCACGTTAGGTTGGCTTCGCGCCCCAACCCTTCACGACCCCGATCCTCTCCTGGCTCTTCGTCTTCTTTGCTAACCGCAGTTGAAACTTTTTCATCATTGATTGCCACAAAGCGCCCACGCACCACGGGGTAGAAGTGTTCTATATCGACTTCTTCTTCAGCAAAATGTGCTTTTAATTCAGGTAATTGCTGCTCAGTGATGTTTACCAAAAAGTAGTTAGGTGTACCTTGCGGGAGCTGATTTTGCCACTGAGCAATCATGTCATTACGCATGACCAGTACAATCAATAACAACATAATGGTTACGGCGAAGCTGATAAGCTGAATAGCATTGTCCATTGCTCGGCGTCGAATGCGCGCCCATGCTAATTGCCACGCGCCCATTTTGCCTTGTCCAAGCTTTCGCCCTACCCAAATGAGCCCAAAGGTCACTAGCAGTAAACTGATGACCAACAAGATACCAGAGCCAAACAGAATAGCACTTAAGCTTAAGTCACCACTGTAAGCCCACATCAGACTGAAAATAGCACCGCCTGAGGCTAAAAATTGGATAAAGCGCGAACTCAGCGATGCCCCTAAGTCTCGGCGTAAAACACGTAGCGGTGAAACCGAAAAGAGTTTAAGCAGCGGGTAAAGTGAGAACAGCATGGCACATATTGCACCGGTAAACACTGCGATGATCAACGGACGCCAGAACCAAACATCTAATGACACATCAACACTACCAGCCAATGCCCACACCACAATTTGCTGAATCAAGAAACCGAGCACTGTGCCTATGACTATCCCCAGCAAGGTAATAAACGTGATTTGCAACAAGTAAACTTGCTGCACCATTTTTTTACTCGCCCCTAGAGTTTTCATAATGGCAACAGGATCATAGTGGCGTTGGCTGTATCTTTGCGCCGCAACAGCAATTGAGACAGCCGCTAAGACTATCGCTAACAAGCTAGCCAACAGAAAGTACTGCTCAGCTTTTGCGATAGAACGGCCGATGGCCGAATCATCATCACTGACAGATACCCAGCTTTGCAGCTCTTTGTCCAGTTGTGGCATTAACCAATCGTAATACGCATCTAAATCACTATCACTGCCGGTAAAAAAATAACTAAACGATGCACGACTTCCTGGTCCAATAATATTGGTTGAGGCTAAATCTTGTTCACTGATCAAGACTTTTGGGTCACCGCCAAAAACACTGAATCCAGCATCCGGTACTTCAGATAACACTTTGCTGACGGTAAATGCTTTGTCCCCGACTTCAATTACCTGCCCTAAGCTTAATCCTAAGTTTTGAAATAAGCGTGATTCAATCCACGCATTACCTGGAGCGGGTAGCGAATTTGTGGCTTGCCCTGGCGCAAAAGGCTGCTCGGCCACTTTCACGGTGCCCTTTAATGGATACCCCTCGGCAGCGGCTCTTAAGTCAACCAACATCATATTGTCGCCAGAAAATGCCATTGAGCGCGTGTAAACTTGATTCGCTGTATTCAAATTAAATTCTTTGGCTTTTTCAATCCAGCTTTCATCCACTGGTTTACGAGATTTAAGCACCCTGTCTGCTGCGATAAACTCTGCACTTTTATCCGTTAACGCTGACTGTAATCTTTCACTAAAAAGCGATAGGGATAGCACCGAGGCCACCGACAAAATGATCGCCAGTAAAATAATGGTTAACTCTCCGCGCTTAGCTTCGTGTTTAAATAAGCGCCAGGCTAAATTTAATGTTTGCTTAGTCATGCACTACCCTACCTGACTTTGCGAAATCACTGATTTTTGCCCTGAGCTAGCATTATCATCTGATAGGGTGACTTCGCTAAGTTCCCCTGCATTCATTAATAATTGACGTTGGCAGTGTTTCGCCAACTCATTATCATGCGTTACAAGGACCAAGGTAGTATGGGAGTCGCGATTCAAATCGAACAACAACTGTTCAATTTTGTCACTATTGGCGGCATCTAAATTGCCGGTTGGTTCATCAGCAAACAAGATTTTCGGTTTAGTAATAAACGCTCGCGCAATGGCCACTCGTTGCTGCTCGCCACCGGATAGCTGATTAGGATAATGATCGCCACGATGCCCTAAGCCGACTTTATCTAGAATTTCTTGGCCAAGCTGTTTGGCGTTATCCAACCCCGCAATTTCTGCAGGTAACATAATATTTTCAATCGCTGTTAAACTTTGGACCAACATGAAGCTTTGAAAAATAAAGCCAACTTTCTCACCGCGTAATTGTGCCCGCTGCTCTTCGTTCATTTCATGCAAGGCTTGCCCGTCAAGATAAATATCTCCGCTGCTTACTTCATCAAGCCCCGCAAGTAGACTCAACAATGTCGATTTACCGGAGCCTGACGCACCCACGATGGCAATCGACTCACCTGCCTTGACTTCAAAACTAATTGGCTTGAGGATTGCAAGTTCACCTTGAGAGGTAGTAACCGTTTTTGTGATCGCGGACGTTTTAATCATATTTACAGGAGCCATAGTGTTTAAATTGATAATAAATTCATTGCGCAAGCGCGCCAAAGTCGTATTGATTCTTTTACCTATATTACTGGTTTCAGATCAGCTTTGGGCGAAATCGAGTAAATTGCTCATATTAGGTGATAGCCTAAGTGCAGGTTACGGTCTGACGCAAGCACAAAGCTGGGTAAGTTTGTTACAAGATGCGTGGCAAAAAAGTAACATAACTGTGGTAAATGCAGCGATAAGTGGTGAAACGACCGATGGCGCATTGGCTCGCTTACCAAGATTACTGAGCCAACATTCACCCAGCCATATTTATGTTGAACTAGGTGGAAATGACGGTTTACAAGGCCATTCAATCACTAAAATGCGCAACAACCTAATGGAAATAGTGAAATTAAGCCAAGAATCAGGTGCAACTGTTATTTTACAAGAAATGCAAATTCCTACGAACTATGGGCGTAGATACACCAAACTTTTTACTAAGGCTTATTCTGATGTTGCCGAAGAACGAGACGTCACATTACTGCCGTTTTTTCTCGCTGATATCGCCTTGGATACCCAGTTGATGCAAGCTGATGGTATTCATCCGAATGCCGAAGCACAGCCTATCATTGCCGAGTCGATGCGAGCGGCTTTGAGCCCATTGATCACTGAATAAGAGAGTTTTGCGCTTTGCATGGAATTAAAAAGAATGAAACGCTAGACTCAAAAATCAGACAAATTAAAGGGGAAATGTGATGGACGTGAGCGCTACAGGCTCAAATACCGTGCAGACCAATGTGCCAGCACCCAGACAAGAAGTCTCAGCATCAAGAGCAGAAACAGAGCGGCGCACAGCGCCGCAAGACTCGCAGACTTTATCGACCTCTTCGTCAGCCCAGCAAGGTAATGCGACTCCTCAAACGAGTGATCCTAATCAACGGGTTGGCTCGATAGTAGATATACAAGTTTAAAAATCGCGTCAGCTTGCAGCAAATAGCTAAGTTACCTTTGTTGCTGTAACACCTGTACAATTTCATTCGAATCACGCAGCCGACGCACTTGCATAAACAAGTCTTCGGCTTGTGGGTACTGACGTGACAAATAGCCTAGCCATTGTTTTAAACGGTTGGGAAAATACTTACCTTTGTCACCAAACAACTCATAACCTGAGTAATCAATTAGCAACTGATTGACTTGAGACCAATTCATCACCTCTTGCTGACCACGCACTACCCGCGCCAAGTTTGGCATGGCTAAAATACCGCGCCCTAACATAATATCTTGGCAATTAGATTGGGCTTGGCAGTTTATCGCATCTTCATAAGACCAGATTTCGCCGTTCGCTATAATAGGAATATTCACTTTTTGTTTTATGTCAGCAATCCATGACCAATAAGCTGGCGGCTTGTAGCCTTCCACCTTTGTTCTGGCGTGAATAACCAGTAAATCTGCACCAGCGGCTTCTATAGCGGCGGCATTTTCAAAGGCAAGGCTTTTATCGTCAAACCCTAGTCGCATTTTAGCTGTAACTTTGTGCTCGCTAGGTACAGCTTGTCGCACTGCGCTCACAATATCGTATAAAGTTTGTGGTTCACGTAGCAATACTGCACCACCTTTACTTTTATTAACTGTTTTAGCGGGACAACCAAAATTGAGATCAACACCGTGGGAGCCAAGCTCTACTGCGCGTACTGCATTTTCAGCTAACGGTTGAGGGTTTTGCCCCAGTAATTGAACCCGAACAGGTGTACCGTTCGGGGTATATCCATCATTATGTAATTCAGGGCATATACGATGGAATACCTTTTTAGGCAGTAAACAATTCACCACCCTTACAAATTCAGTGACACACAAGTCAAAGCCGCCGACTTTACTCAACATGTCTCGCATGAGGTGATCAACCACCCCTTCCATCGGTGCTAAAATTACTTGCAACTTATATACTCAATACTAAAGGTGAACGTTGTTGTTTAACACGAGCTTATCGTGATTTATCAGCCCAGAATACGCGTGGATTTCACTCATGATTACCATCGACATCAGGGCGACTTTTACGGCGTGAACAAGCAGCGAGAATTTCTTTTTTTCGCACTGATGAAGCCGTGCCCCAGCCAACAATTTCATCTAGCATGCGAAAACATCCCACGCACATATCTTGCTGGTCAAGACAACAGTTCCGTACACACGGCGAATCTACATCCTTACTCGTCATCAAAAAACCTCTTGATTAGCCTGTCCGCATATATCTATGTAATAGAAATATAAATTTGAACCGCTAAATCATTACTTATCTGGACAAGGGCACAAGGTAACTCGACTAGTCACGTTCTAATAACCCGTTTAACTGCTCAAAACTCACCTTATCATTGACAAATTTAGCATGGTGTAAGTAAGCGATGGCTTCAGTAGGATCTAGAAAGCGCTTCGGTTCAATACCTGATGCTTGAAAATATGGGAGTAAGGCATTCCCCTGCTCCATGTCATCAACAATCCAACATTCTAGTTTCTGGTTACGTCGGTCAAGTTGAGCCTTTAGCTTAAATGGTGAAGAACTGACTGTCTCAGGCACAACCCAACCACGCATATCAACTAAAACAGCCCAAGTGTTCCCGCGCATAGAATGCATAGCTTCCCCAAGCTCAGACAAGTAGGCCATATCAGTTTGTAAAGTCCAAGTGCCTTTTGTTCGCACGACAATCAAGCGCTCGCTAATACGAATTTTAAAATGTGCCGGGGAATCATCGAGGGGTTTAGTCATATTCATTACAGCATTAATACCATTCCACGTTAATAAGTGATCACTCAGCGAGAGTTTAAAAGGGCTT
>OJBZ01000197.1_pt1 | contig 39247 bp, 27 predicted proteins | sample 1591671 | NCBI WGS metagenome assembly OJBZ01 (sample SAMN05416850, study PRJEB24817) | seawater metagenome | isolation source: Sea water | place: Canada:Atlantic | collected 2013-07
AATCTGTCGCTAAGTTTTGTGCTTGTTCGACACTTTCAAACATATGTAAGTCTAGTCATTCATGCCGAGCTGTTCGATTAAACCGTTCGACATAGGCATTTTGTGTGGGTTTTCCTCGCCATTCGATCACTTGCTCTAGCGAACGAATAACCCTTGCACTAGGCATGTATAAATCCACATAAATTGCGAGACCTTCACGATTTTAATTGTCTAATTCATTAAACGTTCTCATCATCCTTCTCACATAAAAAGAACGAAAAAAAGACATTTTTTAATGGGAAATTTGCACATTAAATCGGTCAAGATGAGAGGAATTTTTTACTAAGAGTTACGAAAAAATTAAAAACTTTGCATCATTTCATGTCATTTAAAATTTCTCCGTTTACCATGAAATCTCTCGAAGTCACACTCTAAAAGAGGCGAAATAGTGTAGTAAATAGTCTAAAAAACAAACTAAAGCTTATCACTTACATAACTCAACATTCAGATAATAGTATTCTTATTTCAAATGCAAAATCTTGTTTACAACACACAACAATGTAAATTTCCATTGCGATTTCCGTCTATTTAAAACAAAAAATAAAATTTATTTTCATTAATAGATAGGTTCACCCTAGCATAAGTTTCCGGCTAAATTACTGTTTAATGATTTGTTTTAATTAACTATACTTTGATAACCATATTGTTCTGGATTAAACATGAAAAACATAATAATAGTTGGAGGCGGAACCTCCGGATGGATGACCGCAAATATACTAGCTTATTCATTTAAAGACATGAATATTACGTTGGTTGAGTCACCAGAAGTTCCAATTATTGGAGTAGGAGAAGGTTCCACTCCCGCACTAAGAAATTTTTTCGATTTGTTAAACATACAAGAAGATGAATGGATGCCAGAGTGCAATGCTACCTACAAAACTGGGATCCGTTTCAATAACTGGTCTACAGTTAAGGATTATGAAAGTTACTTTCATTCATTCCCATCAACTATAGATCAGCACATACAAAACAATTTTTTTTATAATGCTCAATTAAGAGCCACTGGAATAGATTTACCAGCTAACCCAAGCAGCTTTTATTTAGCTGCAAAAATATCGGAACAAAAAAAATTACCTATTGCTAATGAAAACTTTCCATTCGAGATAGATTACGCCTACCATTTCGATGCAGGCTTGTTAGGGAAGTATCTCAAGAAAATAGCTATGAGGAATGGTGTCAATTATAAAGTTGGTCATGTAAAAGATACTGAACTGTCAAAAGATTACGATATTAAGGCAGTATTATTGAAAGACAATCAAGAGATAGCAGGTGATTTTTTCATTGACTGTAGCGGTTTTAAGGGGCTTTTAATTAACAAATTACCCCACATTGAATTTATTAGCTATCAAGATGAACTGTACAACGATTCAGCTGTTGCTATTTCAACGCATTTAGATAGTGATGCGATCGGAGCTCAAACTGAAGCCACAGCACTAAAATATGGCTGGGCTTGGAAAATTCCCCTAACCAATCGCAACGGTAATGGGTACGTTTATAGCTCTAGATATATTAATAAAGATCAAGCTGAGCAAGAGTTAAAAGAACATTTAAACGTTACTAGTAGTGAGCGAGAAGTACGTCACCTATCATTTAAGTTAGGACGGAAAAACAAGCACTGGAAAAACAATTGTTTAGCTGTAGGATTATCTCAGGGTTTCATAGAGCCTCTAGAAGCTACCGCTTTGTTATTAATTCAACAAACCGTCGGCAAGTTTGTTGATGCATACCAACAGGGCGGATTTACGAATAAATACCAAGAAAGATTTAATCATCAAATTAATTCTGATTTCGACGGAATTAAAGACTATATTGTTTTGCACTATGCTCTAAATTCAAGAGAAGACTCTGAGTATTGGAAAAGTAATAGCAAAAATTTAAGAAATATCGCACCTAGATTACAGAAGTTATTACAAGGTTGGAAAAGTGGGTCAGATATTAGCCAACTAGCGTTAAAGTTGGGATTACAGGAATATTATCCAATACCATCTTGGTACGCTATCTTAGCTGGCCATGGTTATTTCCCTATTAAATTAAAATTACCCAGCGACAAACATCAAGTTCAGGGTTTAGATAAATCACGAGAGTTTTTACGCAGAAGCTTATTAAATTATCCTAAATACTTGATTAAATAAACACAAAAATATTGTTTCATACCCCAATATTCTAACTTTATGTATCAAATAAGAAGCCACTTCCCTTAAGATAAGAAGTGGCTTCTAAAATAATCAACTAACTATAAACGTCCGCGGACACCAAGAGTATATCGAGCTTCATTGATAAACTGTTTCTGTCGATTATCTTCCCACTGCAGATATTGAGCTTGAGACTCTTCAGTTATATTTGTTCCTTGCGCATAGACTGAGATATTTTCATTAATATCGTAACTAACCGACATATCAACATAGCTTGTTGGTTCGTTATAATGAGCAAAAGGTCGGCTAACTTGAGCTCCATCATCCCAAATGCTGGTCACGCCAACTAAAGATTCACTGCGATAGTTGTGAGCCACTCGGATCGCTAAGCCATTTTTCTCCCAATATATAACAGTATTAGCCTGATTTTCTGAATTATCACTAATGGGTAACTCGTCACCATACCAATCTGTGTTGGCACTATCACTTGGTGCGTAGGTGTAATTAAACATCATACCTAAACCATTTATGGCTTCAGGGAGAAAATCGAACGCTTGTTGATAACTAAATTCAACCCCTTTTATTTTCCCTCCAGCTCCATTTAGGATCGTACTTGTGGGTACACTTGTGTTGGTTACTTGTCCATCTGAATCTGTTATGTCACTGCGTATCACAGTCCCATTCTCAATGAATGATTCAATATCCATACTGAACACACCAATACTTACTAGTCCTGTTTCGTTAAAATACCATTCATATGAAGCATCAATGTTAGTAGAACGCCAGGGCTTCAAATTTGGGTTGCCATTGGCAGATGCTGATTGCGCCTGAAACGACCCATCGGGTTGTATCAATCGCGTCACGCTCAGTCCTCTACCTAAGTTATTGGCATCATGAGAGCTTAACGTTTCGTTATATGAAAGGCGGAAAATTTGATCATCAGAAATTTCAAATGAAATATTTGCGCTAGGCAGAAAATCACTATAGTCATTGCTCGTGGTTGTTTCACCACCGTCTAAATTCTCAGCTCCAGGCCCCAACAGGTAAGTCTTATTATTAAACACAGCGGTTGTGCCCGATACAATCTCATGCTGAGTGATTTTGAGATCCGTTTCTATATAGCGAAAACCTAGGTTTGCATTATAAGGAACACCCAATTCACCGCTGAAATTTGCCTGAGCATAAATAGAAACCGTTTCTTCGTTCACGACAAAGGTATTGTCCGGATTTATCGCTTTAATGTTTGAGCCATATAACTTGGTATTAAAGTCTGCGGCGTTGTCCAGCGCCTTAGGATCAAGGAAGTAGAGGCTACCCAGCCCTGTTGCACCGCCAAAGTCACTTATTTGGATGATGCTATCAGCAATACGCGAGTCATCAAATGAAATAGGGGGAATGTAAGATTCACCGGTAACAGGTGCACCTGATGCAGTATCTTTCCAGCGCGCAACGAAATCATCTCCATTTGCATTTGTGAACTCGGCCAAGCCATTCCAGTTAAATCTTTCGACTTCGCGTTCTGATGCCCTAACACCAAAATCAATAGACACAAGGTCACCCAAATCAAACATATAACTACCATCAGCTCGTAAAACATCCAATGTGGCGTCAGTTTCATTTCCGTTATTATTGATAGAGGTGGCTGCATATCGACTACGATTTGAACCTAACACTTCGCCGTCAATCGTAGGTAATTCCCAATGTTGATTATCACCTGAATAACGGATCCCCACTGGGATTTGCGTATAGACGGGAGCTCCCTCTGAATCTAAAACTGGTTGAGACGCCGCATCTAATGCAGGCTGTCCTGCGTAGCCCCAAGGATTTACCGCACTTATCACTTCCCCCCCAGGGCCTTTATAAGTTGCACCTACTTGAGATCCATCATTGATGTAGTTATCCGCAAATCCGCCATACTGGTCATTCTTTGCACTCCCGTGTACATAACGAACACTGCCTGAGAATACCCCACCGTTATCGAACTCCAATTCGATATTTGTATTTAATGAGTCTCTGTCAGAGTATAGCGTTTCAGAATGAGACATAGTACGACGAGCCTGAAGATCACCGGCTTGAACTGTATGAAAGTCCCCTCCATCCCCATCGTGTATATCTGGGCGAGCTACTGTTTCAATAGGATTGAACCAACCCCAATTGCCTTGCCACGCATTACTCGCAATAAATGCTGCCGAGCGCTGATACTCTTCCATTTGTGTATAAAACACGTCAGCCGTTAGTACAAAACTATCTGATAATTGTGCCTGAAAAGAGGCATTGATACCCAACCGCTCACGGTCCGTGAACTTATTTGCCGCCTGGTGCCCTTGGAAAGACTGGAAACCGTCATTGAAATCGCCGTCGCCGTTTATGTCATCAGGAGAACGAGCAAATCGCCCCCCACCAGGCCCGTCTTCAGAAGCCCCACGAAACCAACCATCGCCGGCCGAGCCTAACGTATAATCAGCTAGATTGGATGTTTGATAAGCCACGTTTACTGTAGCGCCAATGGTGCCCGTATTAATTCCACCAAAAATAGATAGCTTTCCGTCGGTGTCGTCTCCCAACGAACCTTCGGTTAGTTCTGCTAAACCTGCGAAAGTAGTACCTTCATCAAGATTAAAACCTCTGAGTGTTTTCAGATCTACAGTGCCAGAAATACCGCCACTGAGAACACTAGCCGTGTTCGATTTAATAACGTCCATACCAGACACCATCGTAGACGGTATGTCAGCAAAGTCAGGTTGCACTGTTGTGATTGAACCAGCAGCTAAAAACTGTTCACCATTTAGTGTTGTATTAACTTGTGGCATACCTCGAACGTTTAATCGGGCGCCTTCACCTGCGGAGCGTGTAATTTGTACCCCTGAAACGCGCTGCAAAGAATCTGCAATAGTTGCATCCGGTAACTTTCCTATATCCTCTGCCGAAATTGAATCTACAACGCTAGCAGCAAATCTTTTCGTATTTATCGAGCGGATCTGAGAGCCCTTAATACCTCTAATTTGAATCACTTCTACTGAACTATCAGTTTCATTTTCCCGATCTACCTCGGACGTTTGTTGAGCAAAGATTGTGTTGGGTGCTAAGGTCAGCCCAGCTAAAACACTAGCCGACAAAATACTGCGCTTAAAATTTCTATTTTCAAAAAGCATATTTTATTTCCTGTTTTTATTTATATTCTGAGATTTAGCGTAGATAGAATCCCAGACACCTATTAACGTTCATTGCCAATTTATTAGCAGTTCAATATGTGTATCAACTCAGAAGTCAAAGTAACCGGTTACATGGTTATTTAAAGATTTCACTCATGTAAACAACTGACGCTAAGCTTAACTTAACCGATTACAACTAATCAACATTTTAATTACAAAATGACGATCGGCTCTAGGCAGCATTACATAAGCAGTTGTATTGTAAGGATTTTAAATTTTTAAAAACAATCAACTCTCAATGTACGCTGGAAAATAAAAAATTAGCATGAAAAACCATTCGCGTTTTCAGCAATTTTATTGATAGTTTTTTCTTATTAATTTGTTTATTAGAGCACCCTACCTACGGTAACTCATTATAAAATACACATTAATATCAGTATGTTAATTAAACACAATGTCTTATTCATATCCTACACCTAACATCTACACCTATACGCTTGGCTCGATGAAAATACTAAAAATTAAAGGTTGTATATTAATGTGTAACCGGTTAACTTGGTTCTGAAATGTTAAAAATATTATTTTATAACTATTTTGGCTCACTTATTGACTCAGCTCTAAAACGCCACTTTATGTAACCGGTAACCTCAAATGATGATGAGCCCCATCTATTTAGTAGATTTGAATGAGGAAAGAACCATGCAGTTAAAAAAGACCTTTCAAGGTGAAACTCCATCTAAGCTCAAAGTAGGCATCGATAGTTACTGCTTCCATCGCTTGTTCGGAGAAGTTTATCCGCATCAGTACAAAACAGAACCTCCCTTTACGATGGAGGATTTCTTGAATTTCGCGAAGAGTGTAGACGTAGACGGGGTCTCCCTCGAGTCATGTTTCTTTCCTGAATTCTCGATTGATTATTTAGCGCAAGTGAAAGCGAAACTAGACGAATCCAAGTTTGACCGCGTGTATGCATGGGGACATCCCGACGGCCTTGAAGGAGGTCAGAATGAAAGGGAGTTTGATTCAATGTTGCAGCATATTCATCACGCTAAAGCTATTGGTGCTGACGTAATGCGCGTAGTTGGTAGTAGTCTGATGTTTAGATTTGAGCCTCATGAACCACAGCTAGAGAGATTAGCTAAAATGTTCAAAATTGCCGTCAAAGAGGCCGAATCAAATGGAATTAAATTGGCTATAGAAAATCACATCGATTACAACTCTGATGAAATTTTAGCGCTTATTAATGAAGTCAATTCTAATAATTTTGGCGTTAATTTTGATTCCGGTAATTTCCTTCGAGTACTTGATGATCCCGTTAAAGCGATGGAAAAATTAGCTCCACACGTCATGGCTACACACATTAAAGACATGCTACCGGTTAGAGGAGTTTCTGTTAATGAATGGTACTTTTTTTCCTGTGTGCCAACAGGCAAAGGTCTTATTGATAACCAGCGTATTGCTCAGATTTTAGTAGACCATAACTACCAAGGCTTGTTTGCAGTAGAAACGGATACACTTCACCCAGACTACGCTTTTCAGGAGCGTGATGTCGTAGCAAGAAGTATTCAAGAGCTAAAGAATATTTCGGCAAATTGTTTATATAAGTAGAACCGATATGCGAGAGATGAATGTAGGTATTATTGGATACCAATTTATGGGAAAAGCCCACAGTAATGGCTGGATTAAAGCTCCCTTATTTTTTGATTTGAATATCAAACCTAAGCTAAAAGTAGCTTGCGGAAGAAACAAAGCAGCAGTCACTTCTTTTGCCGAAAAATGGGGATGGGAAAAGATCGAGACCAATTGGAAGAAGGTCGTAGAAGATCCCGATATTGACATTATCGATATCTCACTTCCACAGCACTTACATTATGAAGTAGCCATGGCTGCTGCAAAAAATGGCAAGCATATTTTTTGCGAAAAACCACTTGCGCATACCCGAACGCAAGCAGAAGAAATGCTCAAAGCGGTGGAAGAAAATGGCGTAACGCATTATTTAAATCATAATTATCGTCGCACACCAGCCGTAAAGCTAGCTAAGCAAATGATAGATAACGGGGAAATTGGACGTGTCTTCCATTGGCGCGGAGCCTATCAGCAAGACTGGATTGTGGATCCTGATTTTCCATTAACATGGCAACTTAAAAAAGAGACAGCACATGCGGGGCCTCACTGGGATTTAAACTCACACAGCGTTGACTTAGCCCATTATCTTGTAGGCGATATGAAAACCGTTTCTTGCCTCACAACCAACTTCATCACAGAACGACCGTTACCAACACAGGGCGAGACAGCTTTTTCTTCTGGAGCACCAAATACAGAAATGGGTAAGGTGACTGTAGAGGATGCTGCTTTAATGATGGTGGAATTTGAGAATGGTGCAGTAGGCTCCTTTGAAGCGACACGATTTGCTACCGGTAAAAAAAATGCCAACACGTTTGAAATTTACGGCAGCAAAGGAAGCCTTTCATTCAATCAGGAGAGGATGAACGAGTTACAATTTTTCTCTAATAGTGATCCTGAAAATGAACAAGGGTTCAGAACAATCATAGCTACAGAAGGCTCACATCCTTATATGAACAACTGGTGGCCTCCTGGTCATATTATTGGTTATGAACATGGTTTCGTGCATGCAGTGGCAGACTTTATGGATGCACTTGATAAAAACGTATCCATCGAACCCAATTTCAGAGATGGAGTCAAGATACTTAAGGTATTAGAAGCGGGATTGGAATCGGCTAAATCAGGTAAAAAGGTGAGTATATTATGAACAAATTAAGACATGAGTTTGAGGAAAATGGCTTCGTAATAGTAGACATTCTTGCTGAAAACGAGATTTTAGAATTTCGTAAAGTTATGGATACAATGTTAAGTGAAAGCAAAAAAACTGATGATACTAAATCGCATAAGTCATCACTGCAACATCTTGGAGACGAGATCAGTGATTTTGGTAGCGAGAACAGACAATATTACTTTCATCTACTTACCAAATCCGGAACAGAACAAATTCATCATGCATTTTTAAATGAAAAGGTAATGCACGTTGTTGAACAGTTGATTGGGCAAAATCTAATTATCAATAATGCGTCCATTCTCGCCTCAAACCCTGGAGTAAGCTACAACCTAGGCTGGCATAGAGATATCATTCAAATACCAGAAAACGAAATTTGTGATAGGTTATTTTCAAAAGAGCGTTTTCATAATAGCGTTCAAATTAATTTGCCTCTAGTTCAAGAGGACTCATTAGAAGTAGTCCCGAGAAGTCATAACCGCCCCAATACGCCAGAAGAAAATATCGCATTTCGTGGCTCTAAACACTATGCCCCTACAGACGCACAGATGCCAGGAGCCAAAAAGGTAAGCTTAAAAGCAGGACAAGCAGTATTTTATAATAATAATATTATTCATCGAGGCTTTTGTGAAGACTCCAGTCTACCGAGAAGAACTCTGCACATGGGATATCACAGCGCAAACACTCCTCCAACTTGGCATTTTTATCTACTGAATGCCGAATTGCTGACACCAACGTATTTGGACAGCCTCTCCCCATCGATGCGCAAAATGATGCGCAATTACCTAAAATGCAGAGAGCAATTTCCTGAGATGAAAGAAACTTGGAAAGAGAATTTTCCAGCTGATTTGGTCGCTCCCCTCGATTATCAAGCTTAGTTAAATTCAGCAGGCATTTGTATATGAATAAGATTATTTATTGGTCAATCACTGTTTCACTCGCTGGATTCCTCTTTGGCTTTGATACTGCGGTTATATCTGGGGCAGACCGACCAATCCAAGATCTGTGGGGGCTCGCCCCTTTTGATCACGGCCTGTGGATTATGTCATCTGCACTGTGGGGAACTGTGATTGGTGCCCTATCTGCGAATATTCCCTGTGATAATTTAGGACGTAAGAAAACACTGATCTTTGTGGGAATATTATTTTTGCTCTCAGCACTTGGTTCAGCACTTGCGCCCGACCCAATGAGCTTTTCAATACTAAGATTCATTGGTGGTATAGGCGTAGGAATATCATCAATCGTTGTTCCCGCATATATTTCTGAAATTGCACCGGCTAATCATAGAGGTAGGTTAGCGGCGATGTATCAATTTCAAATTGTCTTCGGAATATTAATCGCTTTTATATCCAATTATGTCATTTCTCTGCTAGTAGGATTGGAATGGCGCGTTATGCTGGCCCTAGAGGTGGTACCCGCACTCGCGTACCTTGCAATGGTTGTCGGTATAAAAGAAAGCCCACGTTGGCTAATCACCAAAAAAGGAGATGTAGAGCAAGCTCGTTTTATTATGCAAGAGTTAGGAATGGATAATGTCGATAAACAAATTGCGGATATTCAACGTGACGCCGAGTACCATTCATCCCCAAATCTATTTGTTAAAACAAACTATATACCAATTCTACTCGCGGTTTTAATCGCTGTTTTCAACCAGCTTTCAGGCATTAACTTTATCATGTATTTTGCTCCTCGGGTTTTTGAACTAGCGGGTTTAGATGCATCGTCAGCACTTTTATCTACAGCTGGCGTAGGACTGACAAATTTAATATTTACTATGTTAGGAGTTTACCTAATTGATCGCAGCGGAAGAAAGAACTTGATGGTAATTGGCTCTTTGGGCTACATCAGCTCTCTTGCAGTAGTTTCTTATGCTTTCTTTGCAGATCTAGGAGGTATGACAGTAGCATTTTTCATTTTTATGTTTATCGCATCCCACGCTATAGGTCAGGGGGCAGTAATTTGGGTATTTATAGCAGAAATATTTCCGAATCAAGTACGAACAGCGGGGCTTTCTTTAGGTTGTGGCACACATTGGGTTTTTGCGGCATTAATTACCCTCCTAATGCCTCTCGTGATCAGTGTGTTCGAACCTTGGGTCATTTTTGGTTTCTTTTCGGGAATGATGATTTTACAGTTTTTTTGGGTCATTTTTATTATGCCTGAAACAAAAGGAAAATCGTTAGAAGCCGTGTCTGATAGTTTGCTTCACAAAGGCTAAGAATGATGTTTCCGCAAACGCCGTCAAACGAACTGAAATCAATACGTTAATTTTAAGTATAAAAATCTTTTAACTTCCCTACATATATTATGCGCAAACCAATAGGGACACAGATAAGGCAATATCATGAACCGACGTCAGTTTAACCTTATGGCTCTGGGCACTATGCTAATGCCTAGTGCAGCAATTAGCGGTAGTGAATTCAGAAATTCTTCACGATTTGATATTTCTATTTCCCAATGGAGCTTTCACAGAGCAATGTTCGGAGCCAGTAGAGATGATAACGCAAAATTTAAGCAAGCGTTGCATTCAAATCCAGACGAAGTACTAATGGGTACTATGGACCCAAGAGAAATCACCAAGGTGGCACGAGAATTAGGTGTTTCAACGGTCGATCTCGTGAATGTACTATGGTTTGGGCACGCTCAGGATAAAGCCTGGTTGAAGGAGTTCAAACAACGAGCTAAGGACGATGGAATTTCGTTTAAGCTATTAATGTGCGACGAAACCGGGTCGATAGGAAGCAGTAATGCCAAGTTGCAAAAGCAAGCCATTGAAAACCATGTTCCGTGGATGGAAGCTGCGGCAGAACTAGGTTGCACTCAACTTCGTGTGAATGCTTACGGTGACGGTACCTATTTGGAGCGTCTCAATCAATGCGCGGAGGGCCTTTCTAGCTTGTCGGAAATTGGGCTTGAATATGGGTTAGAGGTACTTGTTGAAAATCATGGATATCAATCAAATGTGGGAGCATGGTTGGCCATGTTAATTGACAAAACAGCACATGACAATTGCGGTGTATTCCTAGATTTCGATAACTTTTTTATGGGGGGATGGAACATTGAACCACCTCGCTGGTACGACCGATATCAAGGCATTATGGATCTCGCACCATACGCAAAAGGTATCAGCGCGAAAGCACACGACTTCGACGCAGCAGGCAGAGAAACGACTATAGACTATGACCGATGTATGGATATTTTATTTGCTGCAAATTTCCAAGGTACTTATAGTGCTGAATTTGAAGGAGATCGTCTTTCAGAGTACGAAGGTAGTAAAAAAACAATTGAATTATTAAAACGCTACCAGTGAAATTAAAACCAATATAGCCGTGTTGATTAGTGTATTTTAATCTCACGGCAAAATGTAATATTCGTTTAAATTCACATTGAAATCAACTAAGCAAACTGCGTTATTCAACACAGCCATCTTAATAACTTAGCACCAACTACATGAGCCCGTGAGTTTAACTTCAACGATCATTCTGATGTTCGGGCTAAAAACTTAATCTCCGTCACAACTATGTAACTGGTTACGAATATTAACTCATTATTATATAATAAGTTAATATTCATTGATTCGTAATATACTGAATAAGGCGTAACCGGTAATAAACTTGTCAAATCAGCACAGTTACATTAGGAGTGAGTTAACACAGTGACGACAATTAGAGATGTTGCAAAAGAGGCAGGTCTGTCAACAGCGACAGTGTCACGAGCGCTAAGCTCACCTGAAACTTTATCCAAGGAAAACTTAAAGAAAGTACAATTTGCGATAGAGAAATTACAATATCGGCCGAATATGCTTTCTCAAAAATTCCGCAATAAAACGGCCAAAAGCATTGTTATCTTAGTGCCTAATATAGCGAATTTATTTTTCACTACTGTCATCCGAGGCATCGAAACGGTAGCGCAAAGAAGGGGTTTTAGTGTGCTATTAGGCGACACGAGAGACTCATCAAGCCAAGAAGAAGAGTATATTAACCTAGTAGAAACACGGCAAGCGGACGGTATCATACAGCTAAGACCTTATAACGATTTCGATTCTGCACTACCTAGGTCTCAGGTCCTTGCTGTAAACGCTAGTGGCTGCGAAAACACTCCGTACCCCTCTGTCAGGATTGATAACATCGGCGCAGCTAAAGAAGTCGTAAAATACCTCATCTCAATCGGTCATTCTCGTATTGGTGTGATTACCGGGCTGAAAACAAACCCACATGCAATTGAGCGCCTAGAAGGGTATAGAAAGGCATTATCTGAAGCCGCAATCACTTATGATCCAAAGTTAGTGCTAGAGGGCGACTTTTCATACTGGGCTGGACTCAATGCTTCTGCTCAATTTGCAAATATGGATCCTCCTCCAACCGCTATATTTTGCATGAATGATCAGATGGCTATTGGAGCTATGAAAGGTTTTAAGGAAAGAGGTATGAGAATACCCCAGGATATATCTATTACAGGTTTTGATGATTTAGAGGTATCCCGCTATTTAGATCCCCCTCTCACAACAGTCGCTCAACCAGCCGAGAAAATCGGTGAGAAGTCAGCGGAACTATTATTTCAATTAATAGATAAGCTAGATCCTAGCCAAACAGAATATGTCTTACCTATCGAATTTGTTTTACGTGGAAGTACTGCCGCCCCAAGAAAATAATTTTCTCATATTATCAGGAGATTTCTCTCTGCTGATTTGTGACTCTGCTAAGAGTCGTGCCAAGTTTTGTTGAAAAGACATAAAGAAAAAGAGACGCCCCCTTGTTAACCGGTTACATTTATAGGAACATACAACCTATTAACTAATCTTTTAACAAGATTTAACTGTTTATCTTTGAAATCTTAAGTGAACAATAATTCCAAATGAAAATCACATGTCAGCAGAACACACCTTCTCACAAATACAAAAGAGGCTTCACAGTGGTTGAAGGTCGTTCAGGAGCTGCGGCTCTAAATATTCAGTGTGTTTTCATTAAATCTAGAAGTAATTTCTTTAACTTGACTTGGGGAACGTACACCCCCCTAAAAAGTTGAACATTTGACCCTCAGATGTAACGGGTTACATTCAATAACAGATTACAGATCTACTTTATATTTGTAGTTACAACGTCTTGTCTTTCACCACTTTTTGATGGCCTTACAGTCGACAATAACTACTGAAAGTCCAATTCTACGAAATGTAATAGGTAGTAATTGAGCAATACAAATTAGTTCTTTAATTTTAAATAGAGAGAATGAAAAACATGGCAATATTGGCAGTATTAATTTCAATAGTAATATTAGTTTTACTCATTACTTGGGCAAAGCTCACACCCTTCCTTGCTTTTTTAGTGGCGTCAATTATTGCTGCCATAATGCTAGATATTCCATTAAATGAAATCCCTCAAGTTATAGAACAAGGGATCGGTAGCATGTTAGGTTCTCTAGCAGTGATTATTTCGCTTGGCGCTATGTTTGGAAAACTCATTTCAGATAGCGGGGCGGCTCAAAAAATTGCTTCTGTATTGATGAGTTTTTTCGGAAAAAGCTATATCACTTGGGCACTGATGTTTACCGGTTTTATTGTCGGCATTCCTCTGTTCTACAATGTTGGTTTCATTTTATTAGTGCCTCTGGTGTTTTCTGTCGCATATCAAGCGAAACTACCCGCAGTCTATTTAGGGATCCCCTTACTAGCCGCACTATCAGTAACTCATGGTTTTTTACCTCCGCACCCATCCCCTACCGCAATGGTGCCGTTATTCGGCGCTGATATTGGCTTGACGCTAATATATGGCTTAATCGTGGCTTTTCCTACTATGTGTATCGCTGGCCCCATCTTTGCCCGCACTTTGCGCAATATGAAATCAAACCCTTTAAAAACATTTACACCCGATCCCATGAGAGAAGACGAGTTACCAAGCACCTTCAATAGTTTTGCTACAGCACTGTTACCAGTACTAATGATTGCTGGCTCTACATTATTGCCAAGTTCAAATAAAGATGATTTAACAAGTGGCCTTACTAGCTTTTTAGGAAACCCTATGATTGTGATGCTAATAGCTTTGGGAATAGCGACTTATACCCTTGGCGTTGCACGGGCTGTAAAAATGAGAACTTTAATGGAACGACATGCAAGCGCGATTAAAGATATTTCGGTCATTCTATTTATCGTGGCTGGAGCAGGAGTACTAAAACAAGTATTTGTCACAAGTGGAGTCAGTCAGGAAATAGGCCAAGTCTTAAGCGAAGTAGATATTAATCCTTTGTTACTTGGTTTTGCTATTGCAACTCTTATACGCATTTGTCTCGGCTCAGCAACTGTTGCAGGTCTAACGGCAGCAGGTATTGTGGCGCCATTAGTATTAGTCGCTGAAGTTGACCCTAATTTGATGGTTTTGGCGATTGGTGCAGGCAGCCTAATGTTTTCCCATGTAAATGATTCTGGTTTTTGGATGTACAAAGAATATTTTAATCTCAGCTTAAAAGATACTGTTCTGTCTTGGTCCTTAATGGAGACTATAGTCGGACTGATCGGAATAAGTGGAGTAATACTTTTAGACACCTTCATATAAATAAGGGAGAAGATTTTGAACAATAAAACAATGATGCAACAGACTATGCGTTGGTTCGGCCCTGAAGATAAAGTAACTTTATCAAATATCCGCCAAGCCGGCTGTTCGGGTGTTGTTAGCGCACTGCACAATATTCCAAATGGTGAAATTTGGCCAATAGAGCAAATCCTTCAGCGAAAATATGAAATACAGGACGCGGGCATGGATTGGAGTGTTGTTGAAAGCTTACCTGTGCACGAGTCAATAAAAACTCAAAGCGGCAATTTTGATGAATTAATAGATAACTATATTAGTAGTTTAGAAAATTTAGCCTCCTGTGGCATCAATATAGTCACTTACAATTTCATGCCCCTACTAGATTGGACGCGTACAAACTTACAATTTCAAATGCCTGATGGAGCTGTTGCTCTAAAATTTGAATTAGATGCTGTCGCAGTCTTTGACCTTTTTATTTTAAAGCGTCCTGAAGCCAAAAACAGTTACGATGCGGAAACGTTAATGCGCGCTACGTTATATTTTGAATCGATGACAAGTGCGGAAAAAGAGCTCCTTGAGCGCAACATAATTAAAGGGCTACCTGGAAGCGAAGAGAGTTTCACAGCGAAAGAATTTCTAGCTGAAATTGAGCGCTACAATGGAATTTCTTCGAGTAAATTGAAGGATAATTTATGCTATTTCCTTAACAGAGTATGCCCTGTAGCTGATAAATTGAATATTAAGCTCGTCATTCATCCCGACGATCCACCATTTTCACTTTTTGGGCTACCTCGTGTGGTTAGTACCAAAGAAGATCTCAGTGAACTATTTAACCGAATACCTAACCCCTCGAACGGACTATGCTTTTGCGCAGGTTCATTTAGTATTCGCGCCGATAATAATCTTACCCAAATAATCAAACTGTTTGCTGAAAGAATTAATTTTATTCATTTACGCAATACTCAGCGTGGAGACAATGGAGATTTTTTTGAGTCGCAACATTTACATGGCAGCATTGATATGTATAGCGTTGTGCGCTCTATTGTCGAAATATCTGCGGCTCGGGGAGTTAGTATCCCAATGCGCCCAGACCATGGCCATCAAATACTAGACGATTTAGGTAAAGTGACTAACCCCGGCTATTCTGCTATTGGTCGCCTTAAAGGACTTGCTGAACTCAGGGGCTTAGAGTTAGGCATAGTTAGAGCGATGAATTAGAAGTAATCGGCTTTCATTCTAGGACAAACAAATATGTATGAGAGCTCTTATTCAAGAAAGAAATAATACAAATGAACGCAAGGTAAACGCTGTAATGCAAAAGATTAGTCAACAAAGTCAGGACAAAGTAGGTGCCGGCACCGTGTGTTTTGGTGAATTATTACTTAGGATAACTCACCAACAAGACTGGCCTTCGACCCCTCATGCGCAGTTATTTGTTGGCGGTGCAGAATATAATGTTTCTTGTGCACTTAACATGTGGCAGGAACCAGTTCATTTTATTACCGCTTTACCTAAGAATGCAATTGCAGATCTTGTTGAAAAACATATAAAGGTTCAGGGCTTATCTTGCAGTTTGTATCGTCAGTCAGATAGTAGATTGGGGTTTTATATTACTTGTGGCGGAGCTGACGTTAAAAGTAATGATGTTGTTTATGACCGCAACGATACCGCTTTTTCACAACTTGATTCTGACGTAATTGATTGGAAAAAAACCTTATCCGGAAAACGCTGGCTTCATCTGAGCGCGATATCCCCAGCTCTGGGCATCAACGCCTATAAAAACTGTTTAGAAGCGGCAAAAACTGCGCACGAACTTGGGTTAACCATTTCAATCGACCTAAACTATCGACAGTCGTTATGGAAAAAAGACATTGAACCATGCAGTCGAATTATACCTATTCTTAAATACTGTCACTGGGTGATGGGTAACATTTGGAGTGCAGAGTCCTTACTCAATATTCAGACAGTACCTGAGTTGTTAAATGGCGATAAAAGACAGTATTTAGAGCACGCAAGGTATACAGCGGATAAGATTCTTTCTATGAGTCAATCTACACAACATGTGGCTCTCACCTTTAGATTTGATAGTGAACAAAGGGGGATTGATTATTTTGCAGCGCTTATCAATCGAAAACAATCTGCATCATCCAACACGTTCAGCGTAAAGTCCGTAATTAATAGGGTAGGTAGCGGTGATTGCTTTATGGCTGGGCTAATTTACGGACAGAATAAAGGTTATTCACTACAAGAGAACCTAAACTATGCTGTTTCAGCTGCGGTCGGCCATTTTCAAGAATCAACTGATTACACGACTCAAAGTACTCTAGACATAAAAAAAATGGTGAATTTAATCGAATGACCTTCTTCAGTTTAAATCTCTTCGTTACTTATTTTGTTGGGCATCAATTATCCTACAAGAGAATCATAATATGTTTAGTATCACTACTTTTTGTAGGGTGTAACCCAATTGCCATTAATAAATCAAACAGCTTATCACAGGCTTCTAGTTATTCGATTTTGGTCGGGACATATACGAATTCTAGTGTTTCAGAATCAGAAGCGAGTCGCCCTTATGCCAGTGAGGGGATCTACTCATTGAGCTATAATGCTCAGAAATCGTCATTTTCGCAACCAACTCTAGCTGCGCGAGATAATAACCCTTCCTATGGTGCGATAAATAATCAAAAGAACCTTTATTATTCTGTAGGTGAATCGGAAACCGGGCGAATTAGTGCATTTAAGTTATCTTCTGATGCAAAAAACTTATCGTTGATCAACAGGGTTAATAGCGGGGGGACATATCCGTGTTTCATCTCTTTATCTCCCGATAATTCCCTTCTCGCTGTAGCAAACTACGGTTCCGGAGGTATATCGATTCAAAAGGTTAATCCCAAAACAGGAGCTATTAGTAAGGAAATAGCTAATCATCAATATAGTGGAAATAGTATCAATACATCTAGGCAGAAAAGTCCGCATGCCCATTGGGTAAATTGGAGTAGTGATGGCACGAAGCTATATGCTGTAGATCTCGGCACCGATAAAGTGACGTTATACGCAAAGAAAACTGCGTGGCAGGAAGAACGCGTTGCGATTAAATTGAAGCCCGGATCGGGGCCACGTCATATAATCATGCATCCGCATGAAAACCTAATATATATACTAAACGAACTAACCAATGATGTTGTATCAACACGCATTCAACCGGACGGAACTTTGCACCTCTTGCAAAAAATCTCGACTTTGCCTGCTAACTATTATGGTGAGAGTCAAGCAGGACACATTGAGATATCCGAGGATGGAAAATTTCTATATGTTTCAAATCGCGGTCACAACAGTATAACGGTGTTTAGAACAAACATAGATGGCAATTTGCAACATATACAGACTATTTCAACCCGCGGAAGTTGGCCGAGATTTTTTACTTTAACGCCAGATCAGCATCGAATGTTTGTGGCAAACCAACATTCTCATTCTATCGCAGCATTCACGATAAATTATGCGGGTTATCTAGAACTAGAAAAAGTAAAAAAACTGGTACCTCAACCAACTTATTTACAGGTAATACGGAATAGGTAAAATTATGACTAAAGAAAAAATATCATCAAATGAAATTAATATCAGTTATCCTTTCTCTCCTCCTATTGCGTCAACAAATCTTCCGGATAATATAGTTAAGCGTTTGCTTGATTTTTGTAACAATGTTTGGTCAAAGGAAATACACTCTGGCGAAAAAAACGAAGAGTTAGAATACGGCAAGCAACTAGTTGGGCGTAATTATAGCGAAATAGATATTCGTAAAATACTAGATCAGTCTGGCGCGACCTTAGGAATTGCTCAGATAGCAGCACACTTTCTAAATTCCACGCACATATTATTAGACGCTCGCCAACCAATTCTTCCCCAAGATATAAAATTTGTGGGAGCATGGGCTAATCTCACTCTACCCAATTATGATTACAACCCAATTCATATGCATCCCGATTGCCTGCTAACAACAGTCGGTTATTTAGAAGTTCCTGATTGGGAAAAGATGCGCCAAGCAAGCAATCTAACTGGCAAAGTAATTAAATCTCATCTGAAAGACGGACAACCCGGTAGTTTAGTGATTCTTCCAGATATAACAGCCACACATAGTCCGTTCATTCCTCATGCAATCAATGTTATACCAGAAGTCGGTAAATACTATATGTTTCCTGGAAACACAAAGCACTGTGTTTACCCCTATCCTGAAGGTTATGGTTATAGAAAATCATTTGTCGTGAATATTTCCCTGTCAAATGATGGTTTTAGAAAAACTAATATTCCAAAGTTTTGTAAAAACACGGCGTTTGGATACGTTAATTAATGCTATTTACTTGCAGGGCAATAGAAGTTTAAATAATCCCTATGTGACGGTAACTTTCTGACGGTTTGGGCTACTTTCATCTTCATTTGCTCTAAAGTACTCGTCATATTTTGTATATCGATAAGCTCCGTTAAGGGATCTTGTTTTTCGGGATAAACATGCATACCTTCAAAAATCGCGTACCAGCTAATTGGTTTAAATAGATCGTAGGGATTATAGAAAATAAGTCCTCTGGAGCGAAACAACGCTATCTTTTCACGTAAAGACGATGGAATTTTCATAGTTCGGCAGTAATTCCAAAATGATGAATCCTGCCGTTCAGTGGTGCAATAGTGTAATACGATGAAATCTCGAATATTCACATATTCTTGCCCCATAATTCGATTGAATTCTTTAGACAACAAGTCACTATTGTCACAGTCAGGTAACATTGTCATAAATACTTCAAGACTCTTTACTACTAAGTGAATAGCAGTCGATTCCAATGGCTCTAAAAAACCAGAAGACAGCCCTAAAGCTAAACAATTTTTATTCCATATTTTTTTGCGCACCCCAGTTTTGAATGGAATAAGTTTCGGTTCTGTTGTTTTTTTCTGATTCGGCAATGCATTTAGTAATGTCTGCAAGGCCCTATCGTCATCGCAGAAACGGCTGCTAAAAACATAACCATTTCCCATTCTATTCTGTAATGGAATATGCCAAACCCAACCACTATCCTTTGCTGCAGACACCGTATAAGGCGGAATGTCTTTTAGTCTCTCAGTTTGAACTGTAATTGCCCTGTCACAGGGTAAATATTCGCTCCAATCTTCATACCCGGTTTCTAAAGCTTCTTCAATTAGGATCCCCTTGAATCCAGAACAATCAATAAAAAACTCTCCCTCAATTAGCTCCCCGTTCGATAACTTGAGGCTTTTGATAAAACCGCGCTTATCTTTCAGTACTTCAGCGACTTTTCCTTCAATACGGTGTACCCCTCGTTTTTCTGCATAATTTCTCAAGTAACGAGCCGCTAAACCTGCATCAAAATGATAAGCATAACTAGCCCCGGAGATAAAAGACTCCTTTGACACATCTTGTTCACGGAAAAACTTCCCCTGTTCACACATAGATACTGCGGGACAAAAGTCAGTAAACTTTGCCTGATAGCCGCTCATCCTAGCTCTATCCCAGCACCGATAAAATTCATGATTGTTAAATACTAATCCAGTTTTACCAAATGCATGAAAATACGAATCACCTTTTGTATACCAGTCCACAAAATTGATACCCAACTTAAAACTTGCGTCAGTATTTTGAATAAAGTCTCGTTCATTGATTCCTAAACTTTGCAAAAAAGCTCGCATTGGTGGAATAGTTGCTTCTCCAACCCCAACTGTCGGAATATCATCCGATTCGATAAGAACTACTTCAATTAGCTCTTGCTTCAACTTATTGACCAATCCAGCCGCGGCGATCCACCCTGCCGTCCCCCCTCCGACAATAACAATTTTTTTTAATCTACCGTCACTCATAAACTTACACTCTTCAACAGAAAACTATGGTTAGAGTTTATTCACAGTTGTTTTTCGAAAAACCCCATAGAGTTAAGAGCGTAATCAAATTCCCTTATTTTTGATTACGCTCGAACCTAATTAAACGCTTTTAAATGTAGGTGCGTAAATTAAAAGCGGAAACGCGCCCCTAATGTAGCTCTTCTTTCGAATAAGCGCGTGCCACCGTAATTGTCTTCGAATGAATAGTAGTAATCTTCCTGTTCGTCCGTAAGGTTGGAGATATTCATATACACAGTGCTGTAATCTGTAACATCATAACTGACTGATGCGTCCAAATAACTGATCGCTTTTTGATACAATCGAGTTGTTTGATTATTTCCCCTTTCACCAGCATTTCTTTCTGAGCGGTAGTTGTACGCTAGACGCCCTTGCAATCCTTGCTCGTTTTCAAACCAGAGAACTAAATTCGCTTGATTCTTTGAACTATCGTTAAAGGGAAGGTCATCTTGGGTGGCTTCGTCAGTACCAGAAGTAGATGGCGAATAGGTGTAATTTGCGTCAACTCCGAAATCTCCCCAGAACCCAGGGAGATAGTCAAAACCATGTTTTAAGCCAACTTCAATGCCTTTAATTGTCGCACCATCACCTTGTACCGGTGTGGTTAACGGAACAGGCCGGCCTCTGACAACACCGTCTCCATCCGCAATAGTTCGATCTATTACGGTATCGCTCCTAACAAATGATTCTATATCCATATAAAACACCCCTACACTAGCTAGAGTCGTTGGGTTGGCATACCACTCAAATGATAAATCAGTGTTGGTCGATTTCCACATATCCAAGTCAGGATTGCCCCCCTGGCTGGCAGATGTAGCTCCAAGTCCGTTATTGGGAACTGGATTAGTCAATTCATCTGGATAGCCATTACCAATGCTTATATTGCGTCCACCACCCCACTGGTTTAAATCGAGTGGAGCTATGGTTTTTGAATAAGCAAAGCGAACGATAATATCACTTGTCGCTTCTAGCGCGATGTTAACTGACGGTAATACATCTGTTTCGCTTCTTTTGGTCGTATCCACACTAACAACCTGTTGAGGAATACCCGCGAATCCAGCTCCAGTAGGAGATAACTCTGTCGACGCACTGCCATCTGTAATATTTTGATAAACTGTTAGATCCGTTTTAACAACCCTTGCTCCTACGTTACCTGTGTATCCCATATCTCCGAGCTCACCGCTGAAGTTTACTTTTGCATATGTACTCAGTGAATCTAATTTAACTCGATAAGAATTGCCGGGGTTTTTGGCGTAAGCTGGGCTAACTCCATCTCCCCACCACGTATGAAACTGCTCTCGATCATTTATGAATACAGAAGGGTCTACCGATAAAAAGCCCGTTGCTCCTGATAATGGAAGATCAGTACCGGAGACGATTGGAAACCCGGCATTTACAACATCTTCTAACGTTCGGTATGGCATTAGTGTTCTGCCATCCGCTGGGTGATTTACATCGGTTGCGCGCCAGCGAGCCCAATACGTTACTTCCTCCCCATTTTCCCACAATGGATTACCTTCAGAATCTAGCGGTGCTGAAACGCGGTCTGTATCAGCGACTCTAGTAAAGGGTGACACTAATAAGGACTCATTGAATGTAACGTCTCTCATGCCAGATCTAACGCCAAAATCGACTGAAGTAACAAACCCTTCATCAAACGCATAGTTCCCATCTGCCCGAAGCGCTGACACTTCTCCTTCGGCTTCTTGCAAATCTCCCCAAGCGGTTTTCATAGCTACGTTAGCGGGCTCTGAAGCAACCCATAAATTTTCTACACTCGGAGACTCCCCCCAGTTAACAGTAGGTTGAAGGGTGCTTTGGGCGGGGTTAGGGTTGCGCAGTACATTACCTTCAATATCGTCATTGGGATAATCGGTCGTTAAACTATCCCGAACCCAATACTCGTGATCAATTGAATCTCGATACCGCTCCCAATTTGCCTCACCATATATATAGCGGAATGAACCAGTTAAATTTCCACCGTCGTTGTACTCAAATTGAATGTTCGCATTTGTCGAACTCATATCTCTAACAAATGCTTGTGTAAACATTGAATGAGTCAATGGATCAGTAAATGTTGCTCCTGATATGGTTTGAAAATTTCCTGGAAGACCGACGCCGGAAGCGCTTTCGCCAGTATCCCTTACACCGACTAAATTTCCATATACGCCTGCTGCGGGTTGATTACCAGCATTATTGCGAACTTCAACCCCTTGGTAAGTCTCTTCCTCGCCCATGTCGGTGTAAAAAATGTCTGACGTCATAGTCCATGCATCAGAAATTTTCAGTTGGAATGAACTATTGAAACCAAATCTTTCTCTATTAACTTGTCTATTTCTGGCCTCAATTCGAGTTGGTAATAAAAATGTCTCCTCGAGATTACCATCACCATCTAGGTCGAGAGGAGCCAGTTCATCACTTTCAATAACTCCGTCTCCATTAATGTCGACAGGTACCATTGTGTCATCAGCCCATGCTTGAGTGCTAACTGGGCGGGTTTGAGCATCCAGCAGGTTTGCATCGGAATATGAAGTCGCAACTATCAAGCCCATACGTTCATTATTCCATCCAAATAAACCGTTGATAGAAGGATCTGTGCCTCCGGTTTCAGAGCCTCTTGTCCCTTCTACGGCAAATGCAAATGTACGACCCTTATCGAGATCAAACGGCCTACGAGTTTTCAGATCAATACTTCCAGAAATCCCGCCCTCTAGCAAAGACGCTGTTGACGATTTATAAACGTCGGCTCCGGAAAAAAGCGATGAGGGAATATCTCTAAAATCGGGTTGTACAGAGAAAATGCTATTTGCTGTAAGAAATTGTTCGCCATTCAGAGTCGTTGAGACTTGAGGCAAGCCTCGGATATTAACCTGTCCTCCTTCGCCTGCAGTTCGTCTGATCTGTATACCACTAATTCGTTGTAATGAGTCGGAAATCGTGACGTCTGGTAACTTGCCTATATCTTCAGCCGAAATCCCATCAACGACCGAATCGGAAAATCGCTTAGTATTTATAGAATCTGCTTGTGAATATTTGATGCCCCTAACCTGAATAACTTCTAGTCCTTGAGCGGTATCTGTTTCCTGCGCACTTATATTTACAGACGACAAACTTGCCGCTACACAGGTCGCGAGCAACGTCTTCTGATAAATCCTTACTTGATGTGTGTTCTTAGACTTAAACATACTATGTGTCCTTATAATATAAATAATTCATATGGTTTACTTAGGCGACACTTCATTGGTTTTTGAACCTGTACCAATACAACCCGCAGTGTAACCGGTTACATATTTACGATTAAACTTCTAGAAAAACAAAAGTTCTATAGAACGTTACCGTAACCGGTTACATCTTGCAAACGTAAAAAATACCAAATCATAACAAATTTAACATTATGATAAATAAGCTTTTAGTTTCAGGTATTTTTAATTCAAGTTGGAGTGCGCGAAAAAATAACAAATAAAAAGTAACTGGTTACACATTGGGGTTCTGCGTTAGGAGTATGAGCTGGCCTCGTTTGTAACCTACTTATGGCAAGCTATTTTAAAAAACTTATTATCAGATGTCGGGACCACTAGAGCAGTTAGAATTGGTTGACTAAAACTTCCCTTCGTCTCTACGTGAATGGATTAACAGCTCCCAAAAAATAGGAGCTGTCAGTAAGGAGAACTAAGCCATGCCGCAGTAAACATATGAGGTAGACTTTAAATACATCTTATTGTTTAGTAATGGATAAGTCTTTCACTTCGATCCCTTGCGTTCCTGGATTTGATAAAATCTTGATATGGATCTCTTCCTTCCCTTTAGCTAAGTTAATACTTCCAAGATCGACCGTTGCCCAAGTTTGTTCAAAAACTGAATATCTTGGAGCTCTATCACTGGCAGGTAACGCTTTGCGTTTGTGAGACTTCGTAATTTTAGTATCAATATGCTGATCACCAATCTCAACTCTCACAATCATACCTCTGGCGTCTTCATTTAAGGCGTAGCGCATTGATAAACTATATGCTCCGGCATCGACGACATTTATATGCCATGTCATATAAGCTTCTGGATCAACCCAATTAGTTACCCATGAATGAGCCCAACCATAGCCTCCGGCGTAGCCAATACCTGTACCTGTTAAATAAGCGTTAGCCCCTTCAAGCATCACCACGGGATAACTTTTGTGACCGATATCAACCGGAATAGGATCAAACCCCGCTGATGTCACATCTTCAAACCAAGAGAAGTAGGCCTTAGACATTTTTTCTAACTGAGCGGGATATTCAGTAGCGAGGTTGTGCTGCTCTTCGCTATCATTGACAACGTCGTACAGTGACCAACTGTCTTCCTCAAGCGTTGCTAGCCACTGTTGAGTGCGCACTGCACCAGGAGACGGCACAACCTCGCCCATACTCCACCTGTGGGTATACAGCATCCTTGATGGCAGTTGGCTTTTTGTAGATGTAAGTAGCGCAGTTAAATCCATTCCATCTATATCTAGATTTTGAGGTACATCAACATCAGTAAGATTAAGAAGAGTTGGAAACAAGTCTATATGCTGGGCTATGTCCTGAACAACCTTGCCTCCCTCTATATGGTTTGGCCAATGTATATATAGTGGCACTCTTACACCACCTTCGTGCACACTACCTTTGCCTGCTCGCATACCTCCGTTATAACGACGTCCTCCTACATTCTCACTTTGGTGAGGCCCGTTGTCAGAAAGAAAAACAATAATAGTGTTATCACTTAAGCCTAAACTATCTAGCTCAGATAAAACCCGCCCAATATTGGTATCGATATTTTCTACCATTCCATAGATTGATGCAGTTCTATCGTTTAACCCTTTAGCTTTGTATTTTTCAAAATAGGTATCAGGTACCTGATAAGGGCTATGTGGCGCGTTATAGGGGATGTAGGCAAGAAAAGGCTTATCTTTCTGCTTTCGAATGAAATCTATCGCAGCATCAGTGAGCACGTCGGTAATGTAACCAGACGTCTTTTTCATCACACCATTGAACTCTAGTTCTGTATCAAAATACTCACTCCAGTGGCCGGCGCTAAATCCCACAAATTCATCAAATCCCTGTCCTAAAGGAGTATTCGGAAAATATGCACCGTTATGCCACTTTCCAAAAGCACCAGTTGCGTATCCCTTGTCAGCTAAAACTTCGGCTAACGTCACTTCGTCAGCCCTCATTGCTTCTTCGCCCCGCGTAACATTGTGAACACCGGTTCTTAAAGAGTGACGACCGGTCAGTAAGCTAGCACGTGTAGGTGCACAAACAGGATTAACATAAAACCGTGAAAACACAGCTCCGTTTTTCGCTATTCCATCAATATTTGGAGTGTCGATTAAATTGTTGCCGTTATAAGCGACATCACCCCATCCTTGATCATCAGTTAAAATCAACACAATGTTCGGTTGTGTACTTTCTTTTTCTAACTGAGTTTGCCCACAAACTACTGTAGAAAAAATAAGCAGCACACTGACTAAAATACTACTGATCGCCGTCGAGTTACGCATATATTTCATACCTAAATATCTAGTACTGCAATTAAAGGGCTTCTAAGAAAGAGTCCAATCCGTTTTTAGACACTTTTACCGCTTCCAGGGGAGTCAGACCGTTAGGGTACGCCTCCTGCTCAACAACGAGCCACTTAGTCCCACCAACCTTAATATTCGCATCAATGAGATTTGCCCAATCAATAGTGTCTTGGCCAATTAGGGGTAATTTTCCTTGAGTGCCTTCAGGTAGCTCTACCTTATAATGCGTTGTGAGCGTGCGGCCAGGATAACGTTTCACATATTCAATTGGATCCTTCCCTGCGTATGTCGTCCAACCTACATCTTGTTGCATGACGACATTCTCATTTGTGTTTTTGGCGATATAATCCCAAAACGTCGAATTTTTATGAACGCCAAATTCTTGCGCATGATTATGATAGCCAATCTTCATGCCCAAAGGCGCCAGCTGAGTGGACAATCGGTTTAGGTCAGCGATAAGGTTGTCAACTTGGTCATCATCAAATGCTCTTTTATCAAAAGGAATGATCAACGTGTCACATCCTAGTGCACGATAAAAACGAGTGGTTGCACTAAAATTCTCTGAGTTTAGTTTTTCGAAAGGAATATGTGCCCCGCTAACTTGTAACCCAATGCCGTCCAAAAACGATTTAAGTGCTGTTGGGTCTTCTTGGTACTTGCCAAATTCGCCAGCAAATTCCACACCGCTAAACCCCATATCTGCCAGTTTATTCAATGTTCCTTCAAAGTCACTTTTTACGGCATCTTTTACAGACCATAGCTGCACGCTAACTTTTGGCGTGTATGATGGTTCAGTCCTATTTGCACAACCGTTTAGAAGCAATAAAATAGAAACTATACTGCTGATCAATACCTGCTTAGCGTTAAACTTAGTAAACATTTTTTTTGCTCCCATTTTAAATTCGTCCGTTTTTAATTTCTTTCACTGCAAAAACTACCGCTCTGACAGTCAAAGCCATGAACGTCAACGAGGGGTTTTGAACTGCAGAACTACTAAAGCAAGACCCATCGGTTACAAATAAGTTGTTGATATCGTGCGATTGGTTAAACCCGTTGAGTACTGACGTTTTGGGATCACGCCCCATTCTGGCGGTCCCCAATTCATGAATAGCTAAGCCTGGTGGCTTTTGTGTCACCGTTTTTTTGATATTCTCAATCCCTGCAACCTTTAACATTTTTTCAGCTGTATCTGCTGCATCCTTCATCATATCAAGTTCGTTGCTAGACCAACGACAGTTAATCTCTAATTGAGGAATACCCCATTTGTCTTTCAGAGTAGGGTGTAACTGAACAGTGTTCTCATATCTAGGAAGCATTTCTCCTTGAGCGCTAAGGTTAAACTTCCATTTACCTGCGCTTGAAATGCTATCTTTAAAATCACGCCCAAAGCCTTTATTACTGGCATTTTCCCTCCAGCCTTCTCTATATGCCCCACCTGCTAATGCGTACCCCCTTAGGTATTTTTTGCTCCCTTTTTTAGGTTCATACTGAAAGTTTGGTATGTAGATCCCACCAGGGCGACGACCTTTGTAATACTCCTCTTCGTATCCCGGTATGTCGCCATAGGCCTTAGCGTTATAATTATGGTCCATTAAGTAGTGGCCCAATACGCCAGAACTATTAGCAATGCCATTGGGGAAAGACTGTGAAGTACTATTTAGCATTATTTGTGTGGAGCCTAAGGTTGAAGCGCAAAGAAAAACAACTTTGCCAAAGTATTCACGCTCTTCAAGTGAGTCGTTATCAATAACTCGAACACCTTGGACTTGTTTGCTTTTTTCATCATAAATCAGACTATGTACCACGCTATTTGGGGCAATATGTAAATTGCCTGTAGCAGCGGCAGCTGGCAACGTTGAACTTTGCGTAGAAAAGTAAGCGCCAAATGAACATCCTTTCTGGCATTCGTTCCGTGCTTGGCACTGAACCCTACCTTGCTGAATGTGAAGCTCGGTCGGCTTTGTCAGGTGAGCCATGCGTCCCATTATCATTTTACGATCGGGAAACGCTTTTTCTATAGCAGCCTTTATATCAATTTCGGGCTTTGTCATTTCAAACGGAGGTAGAAAGAAATCGCTATCAGGTAACTGTTCCAATCCTTCTTTGGCACCACTAATCCCCGCGTGCTTTTCCACATGCTCGTACCAGTTTGCGATATCCGAATATCTAATTGGCCAATCATTTCCGTAGCCATCGTGGGTATTTGCTTTGAAGTCATAGTCACTTAATCTAAAGGACTGTCGATGCCATAGCATTGACTTCCCTCCGAGCTGATTGGCTCGTATCCAACTAAATGTGGTCCCCTCTTTAGTGGTATAAGGTAAATCTCTATCATTTCCGAAGAAATGCTTGGTAGCGTCATTGAAGGCATAGCACTGCTTTTGAATTCGATGACGTTGCTCGAGTAAGATATTGTCAACCTTTCCTCGCATCGGCATTTCCCAAGGCGGGACACCTTCTCCAATATAATCCTTTCTGTGCTCTACAACGCGTCCTCTTTCTATCATTAACGTTTTTAAGCCGCGCTCGCAAAATTCCTTTGCCGCCCAACCTCCAGATAAGCCAGAGCCGACGACTATCGCGTCATATACCTGATTGCTTTCTTTAATATACATTTCGTTGTTCATCACATTGCCCTATAAGAAAATCTTTAAGCTAACCGTTTTGTCTCAAAAGCCAGACTGCTAACCTTAAGGTTAGCCAAACCAAGCTTTATTTACGGAAGAGTATGGGATAGACCCTTTAAAACCGCCGGGTACTGGTAAATACGCCAATTCTTCAGTTGCGCCAATTTCAGTCGTAAAGTAGCCAAAGACAATTAATTGTTTTAGAAAAGCAAAATGTTCTGCATCGTCTGCCAAAAAACCATTTTTTGCATTTTCAATCGACGTTAAAAGGGATAGTTGTTGGTGTTCGCTACTCTGAATAAAATTCTTCTTGAACTGTTTTTTTGCTGACGAATCCATCAATTTTAGTAACTTTACCGCTCGTAATTGCTCGTCGGCGCGATGGCAACGAACTAGCTGATTATCGATAAAACCATGCGTATCTAGGTCGGCTGCACCTGGAGTGTCGGTTTTTGGAATAACGAGCTGACACACTTCACGCAGTATTTGCATTTGACCATTTGTAAAGAGTCGCCCCGCTGCTTGAACACCATCAGGCCGATTTTGATAGGCCATGGCGACACCTAACGCATTTCCACCAAGCATTTTTGTGGCTCCAGCACTACCGATGATCGCACTGAGGCCAAAAAGAATAGACCGTCGTTTCTTATCTTCGATTAGCGGCTCAGATCTCATTTCAATGTTGGTTTTTAAAGGAGTTTTCATAGTCAAAATAACCTGTATTTAAATATAGAAGCGCGACCAAATAGCCGTCCTTGCAAAGCTGAAAATGACAAAGGTCTATCCACCTGAAACTTGCACCAGATACCCAATCAAGACATCCATAATCATGTTCAGCATTTACTAGTTTGCAACTGAAGTCGGCAAGACCTAAACATAATGTAACCGGTAACCACTTAATTTTAATAGGTCCGAAAACATTTCAACAAAATATTAACGTAACCGGTTACATTTAGTCAACGACTAATTTCTTACCATCGTTTCCCTGACTTACTAAGGAATGATTATTAGGACGACAGACCTGTGCCCTATTTGAAAACCTAATTGTTCAGATCAGCGACTATGTACTTGTCGTGACAAACAATGCTTGAATATTGGACGGTAAAGAATCTCCCGATTCATTGCTAGCAATCACGCGGTACAGGTATGTATGGTTTGATTTCAACTTTGCTTTATCTTGAAATAAATTGTTATATCGCGAGTCATATCGATTACTGCCATCACTTATACCCTCACCGATAATTTTCCACTCTTTCGCACCAACCCTCTTGCGTTCGACTCTATAGGCTCTCCCAACCGGCGAGCCCAACCAATTAATATATTGCCCCCGCTTGATAGCTCGTAATTTTGGTGCTTCCGGTAAAGGTAATGGCACAAGCTCTGGTAACCCAAGCATATTTGCTTGCGCTTTTCTTACTGTATCAATGACTGCTATTTCATCATTACCTTTTCCCTCCGGAAAACCAGGTAAATGGTAACTGTAATAGTCAGTGCTTCCTTCTTTATGCCAATAAAATCCGCCGTTATGACGTCGGCCTCTAAACCCCCACACCAACGCGCCAGAAGTTTGAGCCCCTTTTACTTTTGCACTTACAGCGGTTTGCAGAATACTTTGCATTTGTTTCGTAGGGATCAACCCAAACTCACCAACTATGTAAGCTTTTTTACCGCCAATAGCATTTAAATCATCAATTATCGTTTGGGACTTATTATTATGATTAACGGAGTAGAAGTGATTACTAATGATATCTATATTCGGATCGTGGACAGATGACTGCAGCACACTTAGATAATTACCATCAACAACCAACTGATGTGGTGCTAATTTCTTTATTAAAGCTGCAGTTTGAGTGACAAAATCAGTCGTACTGTTTTTTAACTCATTTCCTGTTTCCCACGCCATTACAGCCTTTTCTTCTGAATATTTTCGCCCCGTTATTGTGTTAGTGCGGGAAATAATTTGCTTTATAACGGATAGATAAGCTTGATAGGTTTTACTATTAGTATCATAAAAATCGTCAGCTGTTTCCCCATAAAACGCAGCAAGTTCAGCACGTCCTCCCCACCAACTCCAATGGTCTATAAAGGGAACAATGATGCGTAAGCCTTCCCTGTCAGCTATCGCCAGCATACGATCGAACACCTTCATTGCATGCTCGTTTAGCCTTGGAGCATCTTCAGGAGTATAGGGAGGCAATATATGTGCTTCTCGTTGGCAGGCCACATCATCAGGATGAGCTACCGAAAACACATATATTCGAGTGGCTTTTTGCCCACTTAGAACAAGGGAACGGATCCAATTTTGCTGCTCGTCCTTTGTAGGCCATTTCGAATAATGTCCCCAACCTCGGCGATCCGCTTTACATATGCCTCTTTCGTCATCTTCTATTCGATGTAATTCAGGGGCATGCAAACCAGCAAATCGTAAAACATCATGACCATCCTTCAACACGCTACCTTCTCGGGTAATAAAGTGATTGAACTTACTATGTGCTACATTACTCGTCAGCATCATGCAGGATGCCAATACAAAAATTTTTAACATTATCTGTTACCTAGAAGCTAATTAACTTATCACCGGTTAGTCGTTCATTAGGTCAAGAATTTCCATCATTGCACGTCCATTGTGGTATGGAGCCTTCCAAAAACCAGCCTTGTAGATCCTATTCTCAGTGCTGTTTTCTGTACTAGCGAGCCAATGCCATTCACCGTGCACAGCATCTATATGATAGCGCTGAATAAAAGACCAAATAGGTTGACATACATCCTTGAATTCTTGCGTATCCGTTATGGTGAATGCATTCATAAATCCAACTAACGCTTCAGCTTGTACCCACCAATAACTTGTTTCAATTCGTTTTTGAGAATCGAAAATAAACTCGTCACAAACCTGTCCCTCTGAGCCAATAGCTTCATCCAAGCAGACTTGGGCTAAACCAATCACTATCGGTTTAAGCTTTGCCTCAATCACGTTGTCACCAAGAATTTTTGTTGCTTCCCAAAGTAACCAGCTTGCTTCAATATCATGCCCAAAAGAGTAAGTGAGGGATTCATTTCGCCACTGCATGTCAAAAAACAACTTCAGGTGGGCACTCTTTCGACAGTAAATATGATACTCAAACACCTCAAGAACATGACGCAAAGCTTCCTCTGTTTCTGCGCTCTTATGCACTTTATAAAGCGCAGAATATGCCTCTAGGACATGTAGGTGGGTGTTCATCGATTTAGGTAGATTTAAATCTTTCTCACTCAAACGATAATCCTGAATATCAGACCAAGTTTCACTGCAGGCTTCTATATATCCCCCACACTCCCAATCTCTAGCATGTTCCTCGACTAGTTTAAAATATGTCAGTGCTTTTTCTAGAGCGGTCTTATCCCCTGTAAGACGAAAATAGTTGCAAAGGGCATATATGCAAAAACATTGAGCATAAGTTTGCTTTTTTGCTTGTATTACTGAGCCGTCAAAAGCCAGTTCCCAATACGCCCCGCCATGCTCTGGATCGTCGAAATATTTTATAAGGTACTGAAAAGCACGAGTAGCAAGCGATTGATACTCTGGGTTATTTTCTCGCCGAGCTATTTCACTAAAAAACCATAATATTCTACTGTGAAACACTATTCCCTTACTTGCATGAGGGACGGCTTGAGCCGCGTAATCAATCTCACCGAAGAAGCCTCCATGCTCTACGTCAATACTGTGCTCACGCCACCACTTAGCAATACGGGTTAATTCTTGCTCTACAGCCTGGCGCTCAAATTTATCGCTCAGCTTTTCACCTGCTAACAGAAGGCTCACTGCAGCTCCTCATTCGCTTCGATCAAATTACATATTTCACGAACCGATTGATGAGAGTTATAGCCATCAGATGGTGTATTAATACAGTAATCAATCAATTGACTCACGCTTGAAGTGGCTACATGTAACCGCGTATCACTCGAGCCATAATAGATAAAAACCTCGTTGTACTCGTTCACAATCCAGCCATTACTAAACACTACGTTCGAAACGTCGCCGATACGTTCACCGTCTTTGGGGGCAAGGAAATGGCCAGCGGGTTTGTGCGTGATCACCCATGGTTTGTCTAAATCAGTTAAAAACATGTACAACACATAGCGTAACCCGGCAGCGGTATTACGCACTCCGTGGGCCAAGTGTAACCATCCCCGGTCGGTTTTTATTGGTGCTGGCCCTTGCCCGTTTTTAACCTCAGATATAGTATGATAAACCTTGTGATCGATAATAGTTTCATTGGTTATTTTGGCCTCTTTCATGGAATCACAAAGTCCCCAACCAATACCACCGCCGCCGCCAACACTAATAAACCCGTCTTGTGGGCGCGTATAAATTGCATACTGACCTTCTACATACTCGGGATGCAACACAACGTTGCGCTGCTGGCCACTTTGAGTAACTAAGTCTGGTAGGCGCTCCCATGTAACCAAATCCTTGGTACGTGCGATACCGCATTGCGCTATCGCGGCGGATGTATCATGGGGTAACGAAGAATCTTTACGCTCTGTGCAGAACAAACCATATATATAACCATCTTCGTGCTCAGTTAATCGCATATCATATATATTGGTGTCTGGCAGACTGGTTTCAGGCATTTGGATTGGTTTAGGCCAGAAGGAAAAGCCATCCACCCCAGTATCGCTTTGGGCCACGGCGAAAAAGGACTTACGGTCATTCCCTTCGACTCTGGCGACAACGGTATATTTTCCTTCGAACATGATTGCCCCAGCATTCAAAGTGGCATTGATACCTATTCGCTCCATAAAGTATGGATTACGCTCTGGGCTAAAATCATAGCGCCAAGAAAGCGGGGTATGCTCGGCGGTAAGAATTGGATTTTGCCAACGTTGAAATATGCCATTACTAAATTTGGCAGGCTTGTTTATCGTTTTAATTAACTCGTTGTGTCTTGTTTTGACGTCTTTAACACGAGTATCAAATAAAGATCCATTATTCATAATAAATGCTCTTGTTAGCTATGAAAATCCTTCCCCTTCCCGGCAGAAGAATCAATTTTAAGGTTGAAAATGAAACGTTAAGTCTATGGCTCATCTTTTAACGAGTTCCACCAATAATGCTTAAGCAAAAGGCTCGAAATAATCGCTATGCCTGTGGCAACAGTGAGTCCTTCCCAATGCTTGATTACTAGGAAAATAGGAGCCGCAGTTAAACTGGTATGCCAAATCAGGCCTATCACTACATTAAAGACGTCTTTCTTAAATTCCTTATTGGGAGAAATACTTGGATCGTCTTTCTGCACGGCTAAAACAATTGGTCCCCAGAAGCCCCAAGGCCTTGTTTTTAAATAAAAGTTTTTGACTACTTCAATGTCATCAGGGGCAGTGAAGTAACTGACAAGAACGCACGTTGCTAAGCAAGCAGCAAACATAAAAGGAAAGCTATATAGTGGTGAAATATCAGTGAACATCATAGGAACAGCTGCAATGATACCTGCTGACATTCCTGCAAAGTAAGCAGCTCCATTAAAGCGCCACCAATACCACTTGAGAAGGTTAGACGCCGTGTAGCCGCCATAGAGTGCGGAAACGAGCCACATGACTATAGCGTTCAAGGAAGGAATAAAGAGACCTATTAACGTGCCAAGTACAATAAATACAATCGACACTAAATAACTCATGTTTACATAGGTTTTAGCGGAAGCGTTGGGATTGATATAGCGTCTGTATATATCGTTCACAACATAAGCAGGTGCTGCATTAGTGGTAGCCGCGAAGGTAGACATGAATGTTGCTAACAGACCTGCGATGATAAGTCCCAACAAGCCACTAGGAATAAAATTAGCTAGGGTAAAAGGTAAAATCTGTTCAAAGTCTACGTCTGGTCCCATTGCATTAAGTTGCGGCATGAAATATACAAGAGCTAGAACGGCTAAACCGGTGATCATCATATATCGAGGCACCAATAGCACTAAACTTACAAAGCCGCTCATTTTTGCCGCATCACTTGGCGATCTTGCAGACAATACCCGTTGCATATCAAAGTTGGGCGCCGGGCCGGCCATACTTTGTAATATACCTTTGAATAAAACCAGCATGATAAACACTGAAAACAACGACCAACCGTCACTGACAATGCGTTCGTTCGCTTGTTCTAATATAGTGCTCCAATCGAGTTGTAACTCCCAGCCGAATGCCATGTTAGCCCAACCTTCAGGGGTAGCACTTGCTAACAAGTCAGGCGAGACTTTCATCATTGCGACAATACCAATTGCAATGCAGGCTACGGTCATAATCACAAACTGCAAAACCTCAGTGAAAACCACGCTAACCATGCCGCCTTTCACCACATAGACTGATGTCAAAGCGGTCATTATTAGGCCGTAGTACACTTCATTAGTTCGGGGATCCGTGGACAGCTCCCAAGGTAGAAAAGCCGCAGCAAATTTTCCAATACCTATAAACCCATAGGCCAAAAAGCCCAACACACTTAACAAAGCAAACAGCACGACAACAAAATGACTTAGCGTTGCCCCCTTGCTCTCACCAAAACGAAACCGAATCCACTCTGCTCCTGTCATTACACCGGACCTGCGTAGCCACACAGAAAGAAACACCATCAAAAATATCTGGTTGAAACTAGGCCAAAGCCAGGGAATATATACACTTTTTAGCCCGTATATAAAAAGCAAATACACCATCCACATGGTGCCGCTGATATCAAACATACCTGAAGCATTCGACAGCCCCAGCATTTGCCATTTAAGTTGGTTTCCACCCAAAAAATAACTTTGTACGTTCTTCCCAGCAGATTTCGATATATATAGCCCTAGCATCACTATAGCGAGCAAGTAGGTCGCAATAATCGAGATATCAAGTACGGATAAGTTCATAAATCTGTTTTTCCAGTTGTAGGTAAAGATACAACTTCAGGTTAAATTGATTTTCTGCCCCTACAATAAAGTGAACCGGTTCATCTATCAACCCATATTTTCCATTTTATTAACAATTGCATAATATCGATATGCCACTTTTACGCGGCTATGGTGTTAAATGTGAGAATAGGTAAACTAACTCGGATTATTATATTCCTTGTATTAGCGATAACGATTTCCATAACAAACCAAAACGTACTTAATTTTTGTTAGAAGGTAATGAAGTGACGACCATAAGAGATGTGGCGAAAGAAGCAGGTTTATCTACCGGGACAATATCCAAAGCTCTGAGTAACCCAGAGCGCGTATCGAAAAAGAATTTAGAAAAAGTTCAAGCGGCCATCAAAAAACTGGATTATACGCCGAATATGCTGGCGCAAAAATTTCGAAGCAAGACAGCGAATACTATTGTTGTATTAGTGCCTGACATCGCGAACTTGTTTTTTGCCAAAGTGATCAGTGGTATCGAGTCTGTAGCACAGCGAGCTGGATATAACGTTCTGCTCGGTGATACGAAGGATTCTTCAAGTAAAGAAAATGACTTCATTCGTATGGTTGAAACCCGCTTAGCCGATGGCGTTATAAATTTACGCCCATACGTCAAGAATGACTCTCTATTACCCAGAGCGGGAGTATTTGCGGTCAGTGCTAGTAGTTGCGAGGGCACGCCATATAGCTCGGTTCGTATCGATAACGTTGGCGCTGCATATAAAGTAGTCACTCACCTAATTAAATTAGGTCACAAACGCATTGGCGTTATCTCTGGTTTGAAAGAAAACCCCCATACTCTGGATCGAATGAAAGGCTACCTAATGGCGTTGCACGACCACGGCATAAACTTTGACCCATCACTTGTTGTTGAAGGGGACTTTAACTATTGGTCTGGTATTAATGCGGCTGAGCAATTCTGTAATATGGAACAATGCCCGAGTGCTATTTTCTGCATGAATGACGAGATGGCTATAGCTGCAATAAAAGGCTTTTATGACAAAGGAATTCAAGTACCCCGCGATATTTCGATAACCGGGTTTGACGACATGGACGTGTCAAAATATATCGTCCCTACATTAACAACAATAGCGCAACCCGCCGAAAAAATCGGTGAAAAGTCGGCCCAGATGCTTATCGATATGATTCAAGGGAATGAAACCGAGCATAAAGAGTATGTTTTTCCTTATGAGTTTATCATTCGCGAAAGCACTGCAAACTATGTAGAGATGAAAAAGTAACAAATTCCAACAAAGAATTGAACCGGTTCATTTTTTGTGTGATATTGAATTTATAAAGTTTAATTTTCGGTAGTTCACACAATGTTAACCAGTGCAAAATACTCTGATAATGTTATTCATTCTTCACACCCTGTCCGTGATGCTATTTACCGGTTAGATCATTGGTTAGGCAAAGACGTTTTACCATATTGGGCACAAAATGGTTTTCTGTCGAACGGCAGCGCTATTGAAAGTTTTCTACCTTCTGGGGAAGCAGACTTGAAAGCTAACAAACGAATTCGTGTACAAGCAAGACAAATGTTTTGTTGCAGCTATGCACATGATAAAGGATGGTTAGAAAACGCGGCGTTGCAGGTCCATCGATTAGATGAGTTTGTTCAGCATGTCGAAATAAATAGCAGTGGTATGTTTAGACACGTACTAGACCATCAGGACAAGGTTATTGACGGGCACGTAGATCTTTACGATTGTGCTTTCTTTTTACTTGCCTATGCTTGGCGCTATGCAGTCTTTAGTGACTTGCACGCTCTAAACAAAGCTAATGAGCTTATGGACAGTATAGAGCAAAGGTTGAAAGGCTCTTCCGCGGGTTGGCTCGAAGGGGATTATGAATATCAATGCCGACGTCAAAACCCTCATATGCATTTATTTGAAGCCTTTTTAGCGCTATACAGCGCCACTCACAATGCCAAATGGTTAGGATATGCAGGTGAAATTTTCGGGCTTTTTGAAAATGTTTTTTACGATCATCAAGCTGGAGTGCTAAGAGAGTTTTTCAGCGATGATTGGCAACTGTCAAGCTCCCAAGGTGACATTGTCGAACCTGGCCATATGCTTGAATGGGTATGGCTACTACAAGAATATCACAAGCATACAAGTAAGCCTGTGGAACGTTATTGCCAAACGCTATACCGAAATGCGCTAGCCCTCGGCCTAGATACAATAGGTAATGAAAGAAACAACGATCAACAGAGCAAGCAACACCTGCTATTTGACCAAGTGGAGCTCAAAACAGGATCATCGACAAAAACAAAACGTTGTTGGCCAATGACCGAATGGATTAAAGCGAGTCTAGCCATGGCTCAAACCCAACCCGATCCGATTCCTTATTTAGATGATGCAAAAATCGCTATTGACAATTTGATGTATCACTTTATAAACCACGCTCAACCTGCACTGTATGTCGATCAGCTTGATGCAAAAAACCAAGTTATAAATGCGTCAGCTCCAGCAAGTACGTTGTACCACTTACTCATGGCCCATGGTGAGACTATGAATTATCTTTCAGGCACTTAGCCTATTTCCTAAAGCCAGTTATGTATAGTGTCGTAGATTTTAAGTAGTACTGAATTAGCTCCTTCTTGGAAGACATAAAATAGGAAGCTATGTAATTAAATGTCTTTCATCAAGCTCTATTGATACAACCAGATGTATTTATCAGATTAATATTAAGAGAACATCGTTATGCTCACCCTGCCCCCTGATATATTTCATTGCTGCCCAAATTGTAGAAGCACAAAGATCTCCCTCATCGACGGAGTGCGTTTTTCATGTGCGAGTTGTCAATTTTCCTACTTTCACAATACAGCCAGTGCCGTGGCCGCAATGATACTCGTTGAAGATGAAATATTACTCACTACGCGAGCCAAGAAGCCAGGCAAAGGGCTGCTAGATTTACCCGGTGGTTTCGTGGACCAGTTTGAAAGCTTAGAGCAAGCGTTAACAAGAGAAATACGCGAAGAACTCAGCATTGAAATGAAAGACTGGCAGTACTTTATTTCTTTCCCTAACCAATACATGTACAAGGGTGTGAATTATCACACTTGCGACTCAATTTTTATAACAACATTGCCAGACAAACCCGAACTTAGTATTCAGCAAAGCGAAATAGCATTAGCAGCATTTTACCCGCTAGCCGAGCTAGCTCTTGCCGACATAGCATTTGATTCAATTCGTAGCGCAATCACTGAACTAATTAGGTTACGCATGAATAAAAATCTCTAGCAGTTCCGCTATTATAAATAATCTACTTACAAAAATGTCTAGGTTGACGATTTTAGAATTTTTATCACCAGCAGCCATAGAGCAGAGTGATTTATGTTTTCCATTAACTGAAGTCCTATCGTAGGTAGACTTCTTTCTGATATCTTTGTCTTCCGATGAACTGCTTGTAATTCATGGCGAGACTCATTTCGTATTGCGTCTTAAGAATACCTCCAACAGGCGGTTGTTCGCCAACCCCCAGTTAACCATGAGTGGAGCACCTACTATCAGAACTTGCGTTTATTTTATGAGCAAATAATTGAAGCTCGAGGTAGCTCATAATTTAATGTATGAGCTCGATAAAAAATCATCAACATTACAGATGTCTAAGTCTGACGATAAAGCGAAAATTCGTCGCTCATTTTGTTTTTAAA